>JACKQG010000975.1_pt1 | contig 40314 bp, 36 predicted proteins | sample 8237621 | NCBI WGS metagenome assembly JACKQG01 (sample SAMN15677084, study PRJNA649215) | marine metagenome | biome: marine; feature: Black Sea; material: saline water; isolation source: suspended particulate matter (SPM) from the Black Sea western gyre | collected 2013-06-09/2013-06-10 | depth... | reverse complement strand
GTAAACATCCTGTCGGCATTAGCCAGGATCCGGTCATATTGTTCATTGATCTCATTCGCTTTCTGTTCTCCCACACCAGCTTCTGTTTTTGTTATCATGGCTTTGGGGTAAGATTCATTGGGTTTGATCAGTAAAGCAAGCTGGTAGTTCTGGCGGGCCCGGATAAAATTCTTTTCGATATAAAGGCTGTCGGCCTGGTTTAAAAAGTGGTTATAGTCTGTATCAACTTTCGTGATCTGCGCCAGAATCTGATCGATCTCCCGGATCTTCGATGCCGGGTAGCTCTCCTTCGGTTTCAGCTTCAACGCTTCCATGTATTCAGTTCGGGCATCGGCATATCTGCCTTCCGAAAACAGCTGGTCGGCCTGTGCTATTACTTGTTTGTAGGCCTCCTCCAAAGCAGCAAGTTCCTGAAGGATTTGGGTCAACTCACTGACCTTCTCTTGCGGGTAAAGTTCGTCGGGTTTCTGCACCAAGGCATTCTGAAACTCATGCAAAGCGCGATTGTAACTTTTTGCCTCAAAAAACCTGTCCCCGGCGGTAATCGCATTCCGGTAAAGCTCCTCCCTCACCTGCCGGTCGACCTGGATCTTGATGATTGCATTGATTTTCTCCTTTGGATATGTTGCTTCCGGCATAACCTTGCTGGCATTCACGTATTCAATCCTTGCTTTTTCATACTCCCCGGCATCAAAAAGTTTATCGGCGGCCGCGACCGCTACATCATAGAGGATGTTTTGGGCTTTCTGTGAACGAAGGAGTTTCATCGTCTCCCCGAGTTTCTCTATGGCAACAGGATCCCTGGGTTTGACATCGATAGCCAGCTGGTAAGAAGCCTTCGCATTGAGGTAATCCTGCTTGCCGAAATAATCATCCGCTTTGGCGACCAGGTCAGCATACTCCTGGTTCGTTTTATTCTCCTGAGCGATCAGCCTTTCCACCCGGATGATACGTTCCTGGATAGAGGCAACGTCGGGCTTAAGTTTTAGGGCTTTTTCAAGTTCAACCAAACACGCCTGGTAACGCTTTTGCCCGAATAACATATTAATACGCGTTAGAAGACTCCGATAAACAGAATCCTGTCCGGGAGATGATGGTGTATAAACACTATCAGGAGGCAACTGAAAAACAGGTTGGAACAGAGGTGCGGGAAAGTAGAATCCATATGCAAACACAAAGGAAGCAACAAGGACAAATACAATGATAAGATAATAGGATCTCTTCCGTAAAACTCTATTCATAACTTAATCAACGCTGGTTCGGATATTTAATTTTATGGAATGTCAATAATCGATGACTCCATCGCGGATAGTAAGCTTTCTGTCAGCCATATTAGCCAGGCCCTCATTGTGAGTCACGATGATATAGGTTTGATTGTAATGATCTCTCAGTTCGAAAAAAAGCTTGTGAAGCTGAATAGCTGAGGTCGAATCGAGGTTCCCTGATGGTTCATCAGCCAACACAACACCCGGACTGTTCACCAGTGCTCTGGCAACAGCTACCCGTTGCTGTTCTCCACCCGAGAGTTCTGAAGGTTTGTGTTTGGCGCGTTCTTCCAATCCCATAAACTGCAATAGTCCCATGGCCTGTTTCCTGGCTTCCCGTTTCGACTTTCTGGCAATAAAAGCAGGGATACAGATATTTTCCAGGGCAGAGAACTCAGGAAGCAGGTGATGGAATTGAAAGACAAAGCCGATCTGTTGGTTCCGGAATTCTGATTGCTTTTTCTCCGTCATTGTATTCAGCAACTTCCCATCAACTTTAATCTCACCACTATCTGCTCTGTCAAGGGTCCCAAGAATATGCAACAATGTTGATTTCCCGGCTCCTGAAGCTCCTACAATGGAGATGATCTCTCCTCTGTTAACCTCAAGGCTGATTCCCTTTAATACGTTCAGGGAGCCAAAAGATTTATGGATTTCCTTTGCAACGATCACTTTGTAGCTTTCAGGCGACAAAGTTACTAATTGTATTTTGAAATTCGAATGCATGTTAGTACTTTTGAATCCACGTAAAAACACGGAGAACTATATGAATCTACATGAATATCAAAGCAAGATGCTGCTCAAGAAAAATGGCGTGATGGTTCCGGAAGGAATAGTAGCCAACACTTTGGAAGAGACTGTGAAAGCCGCCAAACTGATACAAAGTTCCACAGGATCAGATAAATGGGTCATCAAAGCCCAGGTTCATGCCGGCGGACGAGGCAAAGGAGGTGGTGTGAAGGTAGCTAAAACCCTGGATGAGGTCCGTATGTATGCTGATCAGATTATCGGTATGACTCTGATCACACCCCAGACCAGTGCGGAAGGCAAAAAGGTCAGGAAAATATATGTAGAGCAAAACATCTTCTATCCCGGCCCTACTGAACCCGCAGAAATTTACTTCAGCGTCTTGCTCAACAGAGAGAAAGGCCATATCATTCTGATGTATTCGCCCCGGGGCGGGATGGATATCGAAAAGGTAGCTGAGGAGACACCGGAGTTGATCTTCACCGAAGAGATTGATCCGGTGATCGGGTTGAAGCCATTCCAGGCCCGCAAAGTGGCTTTCAACCTGGGGCTCACAGGCGAGGCAAATAAGAACATGATTAAGTTTGTGAAAGGCGTCTTTAAAGCCTATATCAACTCAGATGCCTCGCTTGTGGAGATCAACCCGGTTTTCAAAACTTCCGACAATAAGATTCTTGCTGCCGATGCCAAGGTGGTGATCGATAACAATGCTCTTTTCCGCCATCCCGATATTACGGCCATGCGTGACTTCGATGAAGAGGACCCGATCGAGGTGGAGGCGTCAGGGTTCGACCTGAACTATGTGAAATTAACCGGCAATGTGGGATGTATGGTTAACGGAGCCGGACTGGCCATGGCAACAATGGATATCATCAAACTTTCAGGAGGCGAGCCAGCCAATTTCCTGGACGTAGGAGGCAGCGCCGATGCCAGGCGGGTGGAAGAGGGCTTCCGGATCATCCTGAAAGACCCGAATGTCAAAGCGATCCTCCTGAATATTTTCGGTGGAATAGTGCGATGTGACCGGGTTGCCCAGGGTGTGGTGGATGCATATAATAACATCGGCAATATACCGGTACCAATCATTGTACGGTTACAGGGAACAAATGCCATAGAGGGTAAAAAACTGATTGATGAGTCCGGACTCAGGGTTCATTCAGCGATTACACTGCAGGAGGCTGCCGACCTGGTTACCGAGGTGTTGAGCTAACATCTTCGCTTCAGGAAAAGGAGTTTTCCTTTCGGCACTTATCTTCTTCCCTGACCAGGAAATCCCGTAGCCGATCTAACTCTTCCTGGTTACTTTCAGCAAACGAGAATTTTGTCTTATCCGGTATCTGGCATCCGGCATCCACTGAATAGAAGCGCCTCATCCATTCCAAAAAATTAATCTCATCCCCCCCTTCCATCGGTTCATGCCGCTGCTTCAGGTATTGCAAAATTCGTAACCCATCAAATTTCTCATGGCATGCCTTCACAAAAAGCCTTGGCTCCTTGAAATTCTTCCGTAGCAAAGCAAAAGGATCCTGCTCCCCGGTTTGAGCAGTTAAAAAGCGTGTCACAGGTGTATCAACCCGCTTCTGAAACATCGACGGGAAGAGCCGGTAGCTCTCCCCTATTTCATCAAATAACTCCGATGAATAAATTGGATAGCTACGCCAATCTCCCTCGCGTCCCCGGATCATTGCCGGGCCGGTACCAAAGAATACACGTGTCGAAAACCTGGCAACCGGGAAGACCTTCTCCTCATTCCAATTACAGATCGCTCCTGCCTTTCTGAACTTCTGAAGAAAATAGAAATCTTCTCCGCTCAGTTTTGGCGTCATCCCTCCTACTGAACGGTACGCTTTAACCGTACATGCCATCGCAGATCCCAGGGCTGAAAAAGCGTACGGACTGTCAATTCGAAAGAGGTTCAGGAGATAGTATCGCATATAGATTTCATACCGTAACACAGCACTCGCTGCTACCGGATCTTCGGGAAGTAAATGGTAATAGGGCACAGAAAGAGCCATAGTATCCGGATTGGCAGCCAGTGTTCTGACAACAGAAGCGAAATATTCAGGTGCGAATTGTGTGTCGGCATCAAGACTCAGGATGATATCATCGGGTTGTGCTGTTTCAGCTATCCTGTCCATGATTGTCTTCCGCGCCCAACCCACACCATGTCGTTTCCCTTTCCACCCCTTTCCCCGGGTAGATCTGTCAATGATCTCAATAGGACCAGGATATGCATGGAGATGCTCCATACAACGTTGATTGCGCCTGCAGACCTCTTTCTTCTCAGGATCTTCCCACCATTCATCAGGTTGATTCACACAGGCTACAACCAAAACATCGGGATAACTCTGGGCAGATATCGCCTCAAGAGTAGCTGGCATCCAATCAAGCTCATCCATCACAGGAAGAGCAACATAGATGTGAGGAGAGTCACTCAAACCTTGGAAAATATTAGTTAGATCGATCCATAATCGGCTCGATGTTACCGGTTTAGATCCTTAAACAAGCTATCGTCCTGGATGATCTCAACCGCTCGTGTCACCTCCGGATCGAGTTTGTTTGCGATGATATAAAATGAGGTTATATCCCAGAGCTTTTGAGCGATCAGTCCTTTGATTTGTGATTTGATCAACTTCCCGGAGGCTGCAAACTCCTCTTCATCCATATCTATCTCAGCTGCATCAGCTGCATCAAAAAACAACTCCATCAGCGGTTCATCAACAACAAACTCCTCTTTGAACCTGATAAAATCAGGATAGGCTTTTTGTAGTTTCTTCCGGTTCTTGTCAACATACTCGCCAACTAACGGATTGATGATATTATGGCGCCGGATGTCAAGATAGTAGTCTGTTAGTGGAGTAGAATCCCAGGGAATGAAGACATCTGGCATAATCCCGCCTCCGCCGTAAACAGTCCGGCCATTCGCTGTCTGATATTTCAACGAATCGGGCAACTTGATACTATCAGCATTCACCAGTTCACCCCGCCTGTACCGGTTTGCGAAATCCTTATAATACTCCTCAACGCCATCCTTGTATGGTTTCTGGATATACCTGCCGGAGGGAGTATGATACCTTGCGGTCGTAAGCCTGATCTGAGAGGAGTCGGGAAGGTTGTATGGCCGTTGGACCAGTCCTTTTCCAAAAGAACGCCGGCCAACGATCAATCCCCGGTCCCAATCCTGTACTGCACCAGCCACAATCTCGCTCGAAGAAGCACTATTCTGATTGATCATGATCACCACCTGACCCTCCTCAAAGTTCCCTTTGAAGGTAGAATAGAAATTCTCACGTTTACTTCTCATCCCTTCGGTGTAAACAATGATCTTTCCCAGTCCAAGGAACTCATCCGAAATCTCGATCGCCGGGGCCATATATCCTCCTGCATTGTTCCGGAGATCTAAAATCAGATCCTGCATCCCCTCCTCTTTCAATTTTTTAACAGCATCCTGAAACTCTTTGGTGGTGGTCAATGAAAAACGGTTGAGGTTGATATATCCAACAGCAGGAGCGATCATATATACGGCACCGATGCTGTTGATCGGAATCTTATCCCGGGTAATAGTATAGTCCAGCAGATCTTCTTTGCCTCGCCTGTAGATGGCTACTTTAACCTTGGTCCCTTTCTTCCCGCGCAGGTGGTCGAGTACGAATTGGTTGTTAACATGCTTCCCTACAACATCTTCTTCATCGATTTTCACGATCTTATCACCCGATATGATCCCCAATTTTTCTGAGGGTCCTCCTGTAAGTGGATGGACGACAGTGATCGTGTCTTTCAGGATTTCGAACTGGATGCCAATCCCTTCAAAGTTCCCCTGAAGAGGTTCATTTGCGCGCTGAAGGTCCTTCTCAGATATGTAAATGGAGTGTGGATCCAGCTCCTTTAGCATCTCAACAATAGCTGTCTCCACCAGATCCTTCTCCTTGATAGAATCTACATAAGCATAATTAATGATCTGGAGAGCAACTTGCAATTTTCGTAACCCGTCATTTGAGCTGTGTCGCTGTGAGAAGGTAAAAAGAGGAATCAGTATTAATATAGTCAGTGCAAAAAAGTATTTTCTGTTCGCTATATCCAGGATTTTCATTTGATCTCGATTTGCTTAATTATGAGTAACTTCAGGCAGTCAAAGGTATGATTTTTCGACAAATAGTTGGTCTCTCTCCCTTTTTCACTATTTTTAACTGTTAAAAACTACTATTATTGCAGGGATGGATAAAGAACGAAACAGGCTGATACGAAGCTTCATTTTTCCGATTATTTTTATCCTCGCCATCTGGCTGGTAAAAGTAATTGAGGTGGCATTCGATATCCCTTTCGGCCCTTATGGCCTTCGTCCATTACATTGGGTGGGACTTCCGGGAATTCTTACGATGCCCCTGATTCACTCCGGCTGGAACCATCTTTTCGCCAACACCATACCCCTCTTTATCCTCTCCGCCTTCCTCTTTTATTCCTACCGGGAAATAGCATGGAAAGTGCTGATTTTCATCTATTTACTTTCAGGACTATGGGTCTGGTTCTTAGGACAGTTTGAATCTGTCCACATCGGTGCCAGTGGAGTGGTTTACGGACTGGCCGCGTTCCTCTTCACCAGCGGTATCATCCGGAGAGATACACGCCTGATGGCAATTACACTGATCGTTGCATTCCTCTATGGCGGGCTGATCTGGGGCGTCTTCCCTCAATTCTTCCCACAGGAGAAGATCTCCTGGGAAGGACACCTGATGGGATTACTGGCCGGGACGATCCTCGCCATCTATTTCCGGAAGATCGGTCCCCAACGGCCCCATTTCGAATGGGAGGATGAGGAAAATGATGACGATCCCTATTCGGGCTACCATCCGGATGATCCGAAAGCGCCAAAGCCGCCAGATGTCAACTATCACTATCGTGATAATTAACAAATATCAAGCACCAAGATTCAAATTTATTTGTTATTTGGTTTTTGGAATTTTATTTAATGGACAAATACGGCCTCAGTTTCACAAACGTGATACTATCAAGGCTCTTCATCCCCTGCACCTCTTCCATTACTTTTATTCCTTTTTTCTTTTTTCGGTAAACAGCGATCTCTTTCGCCACATCATATGGCATATACGGATGCCGTATCAACTCTTTGAATGTGGCGGTGTTCAGATTCAACTTTGTAATCCTGTCTGGGTTGACCGAGACATACCGCTTGATTCCCTGAAACCGTGATGAATCCATGCCGTATACTTCCAGCAGTTGTTCTTTTCTTTCATATCCACCCAACCGGGCCCGGTAGCCTGTAATCCGGCGAGCAAAAGAGGGCCCGATACCTCGTAATCGTTGCAGATCAAACGTATCGGCAGAATTGAGCTCGATGACGAAAGCCGGCTTCTTTGACTGCTGTGATTGCTCGTTTGAACTTCCTGATATCGATTTTTTGTACCCAGACTTTTGATTGTCAGTTTTCTGAGCGCTAATCTCATCCGCTCTGGCTCGCTTCAGAGACTGTTCGAACGCCATGATTTCTTTGTTAAAGGTTGTGAAGTCGACCGGATCCAGTTTCCACTCACCGGGGATCATCATACGAATTGTATTGACAGTCAGCAAAATAAAGAGTAACACGACCACCCCTCTTTGCTCGCTTCGACTTAAGTTGAGGTAGTCTTTGATGATTTGGGTTGGTTTCATGATGTTTGGTATTAAGGTCATTAAGTCATTAAGGGAAATTACTTACAACGTCTTTCTTCTTAGATCTCACGTCTTACGTCTCACGTCCCACGTAATAAACGAGCTCCAATTCTACATTCCAGGCATCTCTTCTTTTCGCAATAGGCACTTTTCAACTGTTTCAATGCCTGTGTATACAGTGCATTTTCTGTCGGCATCCCAATCTCTTTCCAGTTTGTGACCAGGGAGCTTTTTTCACCTGGTATCTCTTCCAATAGTGTCACCGCATGTTCCAGATACAAAGGCAGGTTTTTCTCCCGGCCATATACGAACAGGAAAGGGGTTACGGCATTGATGACCACCAGGTATGCGGATCCCTCTCCCAGGTTTTTCGCCTGCTTTACCGAAATCTTATCGAACGTATAGTGGGTGTCCCAATAGCTGCTCGCAGTTGCCTGAATCCCTTGCATCCAATCGGAGAGGGACCTGCTGATCAATTCGCCGTCAAAAAGATTACTATCGCCATGGATCATTGCAGCCAGTTGGCTGATACGTATTGTCGGAAAATTTCCTGGCCGCATGCGAAGGAATTTCCATATCCCTTTCTGCAAAGATTCCAGGTTATACTTATTCTGGTAAAACCGGTATGTCTGGAGAAGTTGTTGTGGATATGTTTCCCTCAATTGATCCTCCAAAAGTCCTGCCTGCCCAAATAAGAGTGCTTCCAAAATAAAGAAATTTGTGCGATGTCTTAACAGCAACTTCAACGGCAAACTTTTCGCCAGGAGTTCAAATGCATGTGCATTCACTTTTAAGCCAAACGCAGTTGCCAGGAGTTGAAAAAACACCCCTTCCCAGTCATTTTTGGAGTAGTGCAGTAACTGCCTGACGGATGCACTCCGTTCCAGCAGTCGTTCAACAGCAAGGGCCGGAGCCCACAACACAAACTCTCCAACATCTGCTACCTCCATAATATTCCGGCAGGGAATCCATAGTTTAGTTCCCTGAAGATTCCGGTATCGGGAAAGCAGGCTTTCCCGATATTGATACTTCACCTCCACGACAGGAATCGGCTTGGATCCTTCAGTAAAAACATCCACATCAAATGAATCTACTACATGCAGAATCACGTTTTTATATGCGTGATCCACTTCGTGGTGATGCTTGTACCAGTCAGAGGCCTGCAGATGGATCTCCACATTACCTGCCCAGATGGTATTTCCGATCTGAAGACGGGCATTGAAAAAATCAGGGCCACCATCCCTGTTGTGCTCTCCGGGGTGAATGACAGTCAGGTTCTCGCCCGCAACTGTCTTCAACTCAGGATGAAATAACCGGAACCGCCATAAATAGTGCAGAAACTCCTCAGTCATAATTCATATAGGTTTTGATTTACACCCATTAATCCGTTTATCCATCAAAAGGTTATATGTTTGATTAAAAAAAAAATAAGGGATGTTCCCTTGCATGTCGGGATTCGAATAATTATATTTGCATTACCAACGCAGGGAAAAACTTATTATGGCAGATGTTGAAACCCTAGTTTCTGGTATAGATTATAAGATACATAGACTGATTGAACGTCTGCAAGCCTTGCAGGGAGAGACTGAGAAACAAACAAAAGAGATTCATGAACTAAACCAAAATAAAGAAGAACTAAACCAAACCATCAAAGATTTAGAACAAAAAGTAAAGATTCTAAAAACAACCAAAACATTAGAAATAAAGGAAGGGACGGTTGAAGCGAGGGCAAAAATTAATGAGCTTTTGCGGGAAATCGATAATTGTATAGGGCTCTTGAACAGGTGAATATAGTGACACGTAGCTGATGGGTGAGTTAACAATTTCTGTTACAATAGCAGACAGACCATATAAACTGGTGATCGAAAGGGAACATGAAACATTGTTCAAACAGGCAGCAGGATTAATTGAGAGAAGGATGAAGGATTACTCGGGAAGCTATGCGTACAAGGATAAACAGGATTTATTGGCCATGGTGGCTTTAGAATATGCAACCAACTTTTTACAGGATGAACATGTGTTATCAGAACATGGAAAAGACAATGAGGAGAAACTGGCCAAAATCGATGAATTATTAACGGAATACCTGGCAGGATAAGCCTTTTCGTTCTTTGAAAAAATCAACGATTTACCCGCATTAATTCTAGCAGTTTGTAAACCTAACATTACAAATATTAGGGCAAAGCTCAAAGGCATGTAGGACAGGCCTCTTTTACTCTCTGCCAAGGGAAGATTCCGGCTCGCCGGGATCATCCCTTACAGAGAGGATTCCGGTACGCCGGGACGGTGGACGTTCGAAATGACTGGCGGCCCTATTCATGTCGATTTGAGGTTTATCAATACCTCATGGATTAGTGCGGGTTTTTTTTCAACCTCCCTCTACAGTCATAAACTATAAAAACCTGAACAGATGGAAATAATGCTATACATCATCGTGGGCGTGGTTGGTATCATCATCGGTGGACTGATAACGGGTACGGTCCTGAACAGAACACTGGAAAGAAAGCGGGATGCACTACTCAAAGAGGCCATGGGCAAAGCTGAAGTAATCAAGAAAGAGAAGATCCTTCAGGCCAAAGAAAAATTCCTCCAGCTGAAAGCAGAACACGAAAAATATATCAACGAAAAGAATAGTGAGCTGGGAAATAGTGAGAACCGGTTTAAACAGAAAGAGTCGGCGCTGAATCAACGAATAGAAGAATTCTCCAAGAAACAGAAGGAGGTCTCTACGATCAAGCAAAACCTCAACAACCAACTCGAGATTGTGAACAAGAAACAGGGTGATCTTGATGCGACTATCAAACAGCAGATAGACAAACTTGAAACCATTGCAACCCTTTCAGCGGCCGAAGCCAGAGAGCAGCTGATAGAAACGCTGAAGGAGGAGGCTAAGGCGGAAGCGCTCATGCAAATCAAAGAGATCGTGGATGAAGCCAGGCTAACCGCTAATACAGAAGCGAAGAAAGTCATTATCGAAACTATCCAGCGAACAGCCAGTGAACATGCCATAGAGAACACTGTTTCGGTATTTAATATCGATAATGAAGAGATCAAAGGGCGTATCATTGGCCGTGAGGGCCGGAATATTCGCACCCTTGAGTCACTCACCGGTATTGAGATCATCATTGACGATTCACCGGATGCCATTATCCTTTCCGGGTTTGACCCGGTACGCCGGGAGATCGCCCGTCAATCGCTTCACAAGCTTGTTACCGATGGCCGGATTCACCCGGCACGAATTGAAGAGGTTGTAGCCAAAACCCGTAAGCAGATTGAGCAGGAGGTGATCGAAACCGGAAAGAGAATTTGTATCGATCTCGGCATTCACAACCTGCACCATGAACTCATCCGGATGATCGGAAAAATGAAGTATCGGTCATCATACGGCCAGAACCTGCTGCAGCACTCCATCGAAGTAGCTAATCTCAGCGCTACAATGGCTGCCGAGCTGGGACTGAATCCGAAAAAAGCGAAACGTGCCGGACTGCTACATGATATCGGGAAGGTGCCGGATAACGAGCCGGAACTGCCTCATGCTGTGCTGGGGATGAATCTGGCAGAGAAGTTCAAAGAGAAACCAGAAATCATGAACGCCATTGGAGCCCACCATGACGAAGTGGAGATGGACAACCTGATCTCCCCTATCATCCAGGTTTGCGATGCCATCTCCGGTGCCAGACCCGGAGCCCGCCGGGAAGTGGTTGACGCATACATCGAACGCCTGAATCATCTGGAAGAACTGGCACTTGGCTATCCAGGTGTGGTGAAGACATACGCCATACAAGCGGGTCGTGAATTACGCGTGATCGTAGGTGCAGATAAGGTCTCAGATGCAGAAGCCAATCAGATCTCATTGGATCTCTCGAAGAAGATCCAAACCGAGATGACATATCCTGGTCAGATCAAGGTTACTGTCATCCGTGAAACACGGTCGATCAGCTTCGCAAAATAGATGTATCTGTTTTACACCAAGGCGCTAATAAAGTAGTAGACGAAGATAAGTGAAACAGCCAGTTTCATAAACGTTCCGGCCAGAAATCCAAGAAAAGAGCCGAAAGCAGCTTTGAACGCTTCACCTGATTGCTTTCCGGCTAGCATCTCCCCTACCAGTGCGCCCAGAAAAGGGCCTACAATTATCCCAATCGGTGGAAAGAAGAAAATACCGAAGAATACGCCTATAAGTGCACCCCATTGTCCTTTTTTAGACCCCCCAAATACTTTCGTCCCATAAACGGGAATCACATAATCGAGTATGACAATAGCAGCCGCAACTATTGCCCAGATCACCAGAAAACGGGCAGTAAATGGGTGATAGGACGTGAATTGCAGCAAGAGCAGTGAAAGGTAAGAGAGTGGTGGTCCTGGTAATACGGGCACAAAACTCCCGACTATACCAAGAACCAACAGAATAGCTCCGATGACGATTAGAAGGACATCCATAGACCAACTTTATTGCAAAATAACAAAAAAGATTTAACTTTGCACCTCCAAAAACGGTCTGGTAGTTCAGTTGGTTAGAATGCCGGCCTGTCACGCCGGAGGTCGCGAGTTCGAGTCTCGTCCAGACCGCCATCAAAGCCCCACATGCTGGGGCTTTTTCTTTCATTTATTTAATGGTTCGTTGATAGATGCGATAGGTTCTTCCGGGTTTATCTTAGTGAATATAATATCAGCCCAGAAATCAGGGTAGAGTTTCGACAACTTACTAAATATTGCCCTCCTGATTTTGTCGAGATGCTCAATTGTTACCTGCTTTTCTTTCAAGTCTAAATAGAGGAAAATGTAATGTGTTCTTCCGCTTTTAAGCGACCACACATGAATATTTGTCAAACCATATTCCTGTATTTCCGGTTGTATTTGATCGTTGACCTCCTTTTCGATATCGTTTTCACTGGAAATCAACAGCAGTCGTTTAAATTCTGTCAGGAATACGTTTATGGGTATAGGCAGAGATACACCGATCAGGATAATTACAATGACCGGGTCAACATAGGGCAAGATCTGCGTGTAGCCCAATTTGACCATAATCATGGCAGCTATAAGAGAAACGGCAATTCCCAGTGTAAGCAATGCATCGATGCGCAAAATTTTAATTTCCAGACTGAGAATGGTTGAGTCCGTCTCTTTTTCGCATCGCTTGATCAGAAAGATGATAATGACATAGATCACCAGGCATATAAGAATATAGAGGGTGGCCATGTCCAGCGATATGATTCTGCCCCCGGTGGTTAGCTCCTGTATGTTCGTAACTAAAAATACAACCAGAATCGTCAACATGACCAGGCTTTTTATCAAGTTCAGAAATGGTTCAAATGCCATATACCCAAAAGGCCTCTCCTTTGTCTCCGGGGTTTTTACCAGGTTTACCACCTTTAATGATACGAAAGCCATAATCAGGGCCACGAAGGTGTATAATCCGTCGAGCAGGATAGCCTGGGATTTTGTTATAAGCGCCATGATGATAGCACTTAAGGAAAGCAGGAAACTCCCTGCCATGGCAATTTTCAGCCCTCTTTTTTCGTAATCCGTTCTCATAAAACAAATATAACCATTATCCAGTTATCCAGTTCGCTCCCTTCTCCACTACCGAATGACAAGGTATCCCGGCCTCTTCTGCCTGCTGCCTCCAATCTCTGGAATTGTACCATGAGTTGGAAGCGTCGATCACAATTTTGTCAGGAGAGAAAACCTTCATGATCTCCTGGATGGTGATCTTCGGATTCCGTCGCAGGATCACCAGGTCGAGTTTCAACTTATGGGTGAATCCTGGGGGCATCGATTCTGAAATAATCCCAATCCGGCGATCCAGGAATTGAATGAAATTTCCTTTCCTGACCATAAATCCAAAATCCCTCTCATCAGCTTCGATCTCAAACGACTTCCCGGCCAGGTAAGTCGTCCGTTGATTCCCGATTCCTTCTGCCACCCTGAATCTGTTTACGACCTCCGTTGCATAGACTCCCTGTTTGACAGCCTGGATATCTTTTACACACACATCCCGCTCTCCCAAGGCAAAATCATACAATGAAGAGCCCTTAACTTGAAAGATGGCAATCTGAACCCGATCTTGCCGCTGATACTCCTGGAAGGTGGATGTGATGGTGAAACCGATCAACAATACAAGGCAAAGATAGAGGTAGCGAATCCTCCGAGAAGTTAAAAGCAGCATGATGGAAAGGATAAAAAGATAGAAGAACAATGCATCCAGACCGGAGATGTAGATGCCTGTCGTGGTAGAGCCGGGCAACCCCTCCACAAAGCGGATCGCGCTATTAAGCAACCAAACCAGAAAGGATAATCCTTTTGCGACCAAAATTGAAAGCCAGGGGAGAGCACTCACAGAAAGTACACCAATACCGGTATAAATTATCAGGCTGGCCAACGGAACAACCAGGATGTTCGTCAGGATGAAATAGTTAGGAAACTGGTGAAATGCATAGAGCGCCAGCGGGAAGGTAGCCAGCTGGGCAGCTATGGAAACAGATACCAAAGCCCAGATTTTCGACGGGAACCAGGCGGAAACCGGGAGCAGGTTCACCAATGGCCTGTATAGAAAGAGGATCCCGAACACAGCCAGGTAGGAGAACTGGAACCCGATATTCAGCAGCAGCCGGGGTTCTGATATAAGCATAATAAACATCGCGGCAGCCACTACGTTCAGGCTCTCCGGTTTCCGCCTGGTGGTTCTGCCGGCAATCACAAAACTGAGCATGACCGCTGCCCTGAACACGGATGGAGAGAGGCCGGTGATCAGGGCATACCCCCAGATCGCCAGGATCATCACTATCGATTTGATCACCGGCCCCTGTTTTCGTCTGTTTAACCATGAGAGAGAAAACTCTAGGAAGAGAAAGATGATCCCGACATGCATCCCTGATACGGCCAGGATATGCATCGCCCCGCTGGATGCATAATCTTTTCGCAACTCTTTGTCAATCTCATTGACATATCCAAGCAGAAGAGCTGAAGCCACAGCAAACTCGTCCCCTTTAAGCTGATTTTCCCTCAAAATATTCAACAGCTTACTCCGAAGGCTAAAGGCAAACCGGCGGATGGAGTATCGTTTCCTTCCCCCTGAAGGTTCCCACTGGGTGGAATCAACCCAGGCTTGTCTGAATACCCCTTTCCGGTGATAATAGGCCGCAGGATCGAATGCATATGGATTGGAAGCTCCCCGTATCGGATTGAGCCAACCGGAAAATACAATCCAATCGCCATAACTCAATGATAACGATTGATCGGTTCGCGGGAGGAAAAGGAGCTTCTTTCCATCCTCTGTCAGGGATCTTCTGATTGAATCAAAGCGAAATGTTTTGACGATCAACCTGATTGTTCGGGTGGATTGGCGGGGAGGCTCTGTGATTTCCGCTACCAGGAGTTGGCGGGTAGATGCAGGTTCATGGCTGGTTGGACGATGTGGCTTGGTACAAATAACAGTTGTTACACCTGCAGAAAACAGGGATAATCCAATCAACACACCTGTCACCCAGCGAAATTTATACGGGATCCTGAATGCAACGATTGCAACCACAGCAGTAGCTGAAAGGAGACCCAGAATACCGACAGAATAATTGGGATGAGTAAGCCAGTGGGGAGCCAACAACGCACAGATCACCCCACCCAAAAATGGGATCAATAGCCGGATCAACGGATATGGCCTCCATGGATTCACACGAACAGACCTCTCTTTCCATTTAATCCGAAAAAAAGGAAAAGGTTATACCTTACCTGTCACAAAATTTCTGAAAATAATTACGAGCTTTCTCTGAACCCAGGGTAGCAGCCATGTCCCAATCTTCGCAAGCGCCCACGAGATCATCCATATATTGCCTGGTCACCCCCCGGTTGGCAAACGCCTCAGCGATCGTCGGATCAATTTCGAGGATTGCGCTGTACTCCTTTTCTGCCTTCGCATATTGTTTCAGATACATGAACGCCAGGGCTTTATTCAGGCGGGGATTGACATCATCCGGACGCTTGTAGATCGCTTCGTTCAGGTCGATGATCGCCTCTTCATATTCACCTCTTGAAGCCTTGGTAGCTCCCCGACTGGAGAAATATTCCGCCGGGGTGGGATCGAGACGAATTGCTTCATTAAAATCACTGATCGCTTCCGAGAACTGCCCCTGGTTGAAGCGTGCAAGTCCGCGGTTGTAATAAGCTTCGGCGAACTCTGGCCGGTAATGAAGAGCCCGGCTGAAGTCCTGGATAGCCTCCCTGTAAATCCCCAGATCAAACTTCGCCAATCCACGATTTAAAAACGCCTCGGGATAATCAGGTTTCATCAGGATCGCTTTAGAATAGTCCAGGATTGCACCTGCATGATCTTCCAGATAATCTCTGGCGACACCCCGGTTGTACCAGGGTTCGGCATAGTTTGGTGAAATGGCAATCACAACATTGAAATCCTCGATAGCTCCATGATAATCCCCCATTTCGCTCTTCACCACCCCCCTGTTGTACCAGGGCTCAACCTCTGTGCTATCCAGACTGATCGCTTTATTAAAGTCTGTGAAAGCCGCTTCGTAATCACCCAGTTTAGCTTTGGTTATCCCGCTGACAACCAGCTCATTCTGTGAGAGTTGCGAAAATCCGGGAAGGATGTAAAAAAGAAATCCAAACAACAGCACGAATCTCATAACAGAGAAAACTCAAGAACGATATTGGATTATTTGCAGTGTTTGTTAATCAGATCACGGGAAGCCTCTATACCAAAAGAAAGTGCCTTTTGCCAATCAGCACAGGCTCCTTCTATATCGCCAAGGTAGTATTTGACCCTCCCCCGATTATTACATGCATCAGCATAAAGAGGATCCAGCATGAGCGCCTGATCGAAATCTCTCAGTGCCCCGTTATAATCTTTGAGCAACATCTTTGCTGCTGCCCGGTTGTTAAAGGCCTTCTTATCATTCGGAGTTTGTTTGATCGCCACATTGTAATCCTGCAAAGCCCCTTTGTAATCACCCAGCAAATGCTTGATCATGCCTCTGTTGGTGTAGGCATCGGGGTATACTGAGTCACATCGGATAACTTCAGAATAGTTCTCAAATGCACACTGGTAATCCTTCCGCATGAAACAGATTGCAGCCAAATAATCAAAAGCCATGGGATTGGATTTAACCTGTTCGATATACTGCCGTAGATCGGATTCTGCTTCCACATGGTCTCCCATTTCAAACCGGGCAATTCCTCTTCCAACTATGGCCCCCGTTTGGGTGGGATTGATTCGCATTGTCTCTGTAAAATCCTGCACGGCCAGCGGGTATTCTTCCACTATAAGATAGGCATATCCTCTTTTATAATACGTATTCCAGTTTTCAAATACCATCAGCGATTGAGTGAAATCTTCAATAGCTCCTCTGTAATTACCTTCTATTGCTTTCAAGGAACCATCTTTATAAAGTTGCTGTGCTCTCTTCTCTTTCTCTGAAAGAACCTTTCGCGGCCTAAAAATGGTGGATGGTATAGTATCAGTGCGCAGGGATTTTTGCATGAGACTTTTTTCAGCCTGTCCTTTCGGATCATCTTGTGGTTTTTTCTGTTGTGCCACAAGCGAGGGGGAAGTAAGTATCCCAAGGATGACGAAAAGAAGGGAAACTCGTAAGGTAAATAGTATCTTCATTAGTCTTTTTTTTTGTCTATATATAAACTTAATTATCGGTTAAATATTGTACGATCAACTCAGCCGTACGTGCTGAAGCGCCACGTCCACCAAGTTTCTCCGTTAGCTCTTCGTAGCTTTTTTTCATTTCAGTTCTGATGGCCGGATCGAAAAGTAAGGTTAGCTCCCGGATGAGATTTTTCCTCGTCAGCAGATTCTGGACAAGCTCTTTCACAACTTCCCTGCCCATAACCAGGTTTACCAGGGAGATGTAATCGACCTTCACAATCCTTCTTGCAATCCAGAAAGAGAGAGCACTCCCTTTGTAACAAACCACCTCCGGCACCCCAAGTAGAGCAGTTTCCAGTGTAGCCGTTCCAGAGGTAACCAGCGCTGCTTCAGAGTAGCCAAGCAGGTCGTATGTCTGGCCAGTTACGATTTTCAGCTCTCTATCCTTTATAATTGAGTGATATAGTTCCTGAGAGATGGAAGGCGCTCCGGCAATTACAAACTGGTAGTCCATAAAGGAAGGAATCACTTCAATCATCCGACGGAGCATTGTCCTGATCTCCTGCTTACGGCTGCCAGGCAACAGTGCTATGATCGGTTTATCCGGTAAGTTATTTCGCTCCAGAAAAATATCCCGATTGTCAACATCCCGGTTTGAGTGGATAACATCCAGCAAGGGATGTCCGACAAAATCGACCTGATGGTCAAACTTATTGTAAAATACCGGTTCAAAAGGAAGGATCACAAACATTTTGCTGACGCACTCTTTGATCGTTTTAACCCGGGAACTTTTCCAGGCCCAGAGTTGTGGAGAGATATAATAAAAGACCTTTATCCCGTGCCGCCTGGCAAACTTTGCCATCCGAAGGTTGAAACCCGGGTAGTCAATCAGGATCAACACATCAGGCTGAAAAGCAAGAAGGTCTCTCTCGCAAGACCGCAAATTGCGCATAATGGTCCTCAAATGGACCAGTACCTCCCAGAAACCCATATAAGCCAGGTCGCGGTAATGCCTGACAAGTTCACCTCCGGCGCACTGCATCAGATCACCACCCCAACAACGGATGACAGTATCTTTATCGCGCTCCTTCAATGCCAGTATCAGGTTCGATCCGTGCAGATCACCCGATGCTTCCCCGGCAATAATATAGTATCTCATAGTTCTGCTCAGGACGAGAAATCCCACTGTTTTAGTTCCTTGATCGCCGGATAGTCAGTAAAATCATAGTTGGCAGGGACTACAGAAACGTACTTGTGTTCCAGAGCCCATTCATCCGTATCCTCCCCTTCGCCTGCCTGGGAAAAGGTCCCTTTCATCCAGTAATATTCCCGTCCTTTCGGATCTTTACGGATGTCGAAGTCCTCCATCCATGTTCCGCTGGATTGTCGGCAGATCCGTATCCCTTTGATCTCATCCAGAGGCACATGCGGAATATTCACATTCAGGCAGGTACTTTTCGGAAGTTTCTGTTTCAACACAGTACGGATGATTTGTTGGGCATAGATCCGAGAAGCGGTAAAGTCGGCATTGGGTGATGAGTTGAGCAGGGAGAAGCCAATAGATGGCACCCCCGCCATCGCACCCTCAAAGACCGCAGCCATCGTTCCTGAGTAGATGATGTTAATGGATGAATTTGAGCCATGATTAATCCCGGATACGAGGAGGTCTGGTTTCCTGCCAAGGATCACCTTGTAGGCCAGTTTTATACAATCTGCAGGTGTTCCGTTGCAACTGTATTTCTCAAAACCAACCTCTTTATGTATCGTGGTGAGACGTAACGGAAAATGCATCGTAACCGCATGTGAAGTGCCCGATTGTGGTTTGTCAGGGGCAATCACAATCACGTTACCCATAGGCCTTACAACATCGCTAAGCGCTCTTAATCCTGAGGCTGTGATGCCATCATCATTGGTTACTAAAATCAGGGGTTTCTCCTGCATCTATCGACTGATCTTCATCAGCAAAGGTAGGAATAATTTTTGAGCAGCTCTTCATAAACCTCTTTCACCGGAAGACCCATTACGTTGAAGAAGGATCCCTCTATCTTGCTGATCCCGATATATCCGATCCACTCCTGGATTCCATATCCGCCTGCCTTATCGAAAGGTCTGAAATGATTCACATAGTAGTCGATCTCTTTGTCGCAGAGCTCTTTGAAACAGACCCGGGAGGTGACATAGAAGCTATTTTTCTTATGGCGGGATTTGATACAGACCCCTGTAATCACTTCATGCCTTTTTCCGGAGAGCTTCTTCAGCATAGTCACAGCCTCCTGATAGCTTCCTGGTTTTCCGAGAATCTCTCCATGGAGGGAGACGATGGTATCTGCTGCGATCACGATCATCTTCGTCTCCATTCCCGAGGTATCAAATGTATCGGCTTTCTGATCGGCTAAAAAGCAAGCGATCTGAACAGGTGTTAATGTATCCGGATAGCTCTCCTGCACATCAGTGGGAATGATCTCAAAATCTAATCCTAACTCTTTAAGTAAATATTGCCTGCGAGGAGAGCGGGAAGCCAGGATGATCTTGAAGCCCTCTAATCGCTTGTTGATCATATCAGTAACTTATTGAGAGAAAAACCATGGAGAGTATTCCTGTAAGCATAATCAGTTTGGCTAACCAACTGGCCAGATGAAAATTCTTTTTCTCCTTTGCACGAATAATAGTCATGATCAAAACTATCGCCGGCACCTGAACTGCTATCATAAAATACCAGAATAACATCTCCAGCCCGAACCGGAAGATAACTACCTGGCAATATCCCAGGAGAACCATCGTGAGAACTATCAAACCGATAACAATACTCTTCGACCAGTTGATCCCGATAACAGCCGGCAGGGATCGAGTTCCATATTGCTCATCTCCCTGAAGGTCTTCCATGTCTTTGATCACCTCCCGGAAGAGGCTCACAAGGAAAGCGAAACCTGCATATCCCAGGAAGATCATGAAAATTCCATTCAGTTTGCCCATCACCTCAGCGAAATAATCCGGATAGAGACGCAGGTGAAAAAATTCAAACAAGAGCACCAACATGACAAGTAAGGCAGAGATAAATGCCACAATCAGATTTTTCCAGATCAGAAGCTGCTTCCAGCGGGCTGAATAGAACCAGAAAAAAAACGCCCCGCATGGGAATAACAGGCCAAACCAGAAGGATTGAATCCTGTAGGCCAGGTAAAATCCAAGGATCACAGCGATGAAATTCACTGCCAGGTGGATCTTCATCGCTGCATGAGGCGCTATGATGCGGGATACGACCACCTGGTCAGGCCGGTTGACCCGATCAATCTTGATGTCGAAATAGTCGTTTATCACATACCCTCCAATAGCCAGTAGCAGGGTGGTTATCACGAAAATGATGAAATCAGTTAGGCTTGTCATATATTCATAAGCACCGCCGAAGAGAATGGGTTTCAGGATAGCGTATCTCAATAAAAACTCAATGAGGACCACGATCACGAGGTTTGGAAACCTGACAAATTGTGCCAGTCCCGTCAGCCATCTCCATACGGAGATCTTATTACCAGAAGAATGCATCATCGGTCATCCATTTTCCCTGAACCTTCATTACCTGCTCAATAACATCACGAACACACCCTTTTCCACCAGGCACATGACTAATGTATCGCGCCATTTTTTTTATCTCTTCTGCAGCATCAGCCGGACAAGTCGGCATCCCTACCTCCCTCATGATCTGGTAATCAGGGATATCGTCGCCCATGAAGAGTACTTCAGAAGGATCTATGGAGTTGTTACGAAGATAGGTATGAAAGGTTTCCAGTTTGTTCCCAACTCCCAGAAAAACATCCGTGATTTGCAGGGCTTTCAGACGATGCTCCATCGACTTCGATCTGGCTCCGGAGATGATCGCTATCCGGTATCCCATTTTAACAGCCAGCTGAAGTGCATAACCATCTTTGATGTTGGAGATGCGCAACGCCTCGCCCTGCTCCGTCATGATTATTGTCCCTTCTGTTAGCACGCCGTCGTAATCGAAAATAAAGGTTTTGACCTTTTTCAGTTGTGCTTTATAGTTTGTCATGTTTATTCTTTTGTTGAATGATACTTATACTGATCAGGTCATAAATTTTTTTGTACAGATCATGGTCAGTCAGCAGCGCCCTGTGCTCCTCCATGATCTCTGAATCTTGCCGCACAGCCGGACCGGTTTGCAGTGAGAAGAGATCTGCATGCTCAATATTCTCAGCAGTTTGCCTGATTAGTGGCTTAAGCAGGTCGAAGGGGATGTTGTGTTTCTCGAGCAAATCCTCTGCGATCGAATACATGAAATTGGAGAAATTCCCGGCAAAAACAGCGGTCATGTGCAGAATCCTCCGTTGATCAGAGTTGATCAGGTGAACACAAGAGCTCAGTTGACCGGCGAAATCCAGCAGGCTATTCTCATCTGTACGATCGCTTGCTTCGATACAGATGGGGATGGAATTAAACGAGATCTCCCTCTCTTGCATGAATGTTTGCAAGGGATAAAAGACCCCGCTATGTGAAAAGAATGGCTGGAGAATATCCATTCCTTTGGAACCTGATGTATGCACAACAATTCCGGAATCGACATGTAACCGGGAAGCCAGTGTGGCGATGGCATCATCACTGACGGCCAGGATATAGAGATCAGCCGATCTGTCAAGATTTTCTGGTGATCCAATGTAACCCGCTTTCACTTTTGAGGCAAGTGTTCTACCTCTCTCTTCCGATGGATTATACAACTGTGTAATGGAAAAACCTTTGCTTACCAGGGCCCTGGTAAGATGAGTAGCCACATTGCCAGCTCCAAGGACAATAATATTTCGGATCGGGTTCATAAGAAACAACCGAACGAAAGTAAAAAAAAAAATTCAGTCTTAGGCTTGTGCAGTAGGTGTTCCGATGTTAAACGGCTGGTTGCCGCCGATATCTTTTATCTCCCCGTGCTGTGCTTCATACTTGGAGATATTGTCTTTCAGAGCTTTATAAAGCCGTTTGGCATGTTGCGGAGTCAGAATAATCCTGGATTTCACTTTTGCTTTAGGGACTCCGGGCATCATCTGCACAAAATCGACGATGAATTCTGAAGGAGAATGAGTAATGATGGCAAGGTTTGAATAGATCCCCTCACTAACTTCGTCAGGAAGCTCGATATTGAGCTGCTGTTGCGGGTTGTTTTTATCTTGCATAATGAACTATTTGTTTATTCCTCTTCTTTGGAAGCCATGAGGTTCTCATACTCCTCTTTGCTACCTACAATCAGGTCTTCATATTCGCGTAATCCGGTTCCGGCAGGGATCAGGTGTCCGACGATCACATTTTCCTTCAATCCGGCCAGGTCATCCTGACGGGCATTGATTGCAGCCAGAGTCAGCACTTTGGTCGTCTCCTGAAAGGAGGCGGCAGAGATCCAGCTCTTTGTCTGGAGAGAGGCACGTGTAATCCCCTGCAACACCTGCCGGGCAGTTGCCGGTTTGGCTTCGCGTGCATCAACCAGTTTCATGTCTTTCCGTTTTAGCATGGAGTTTTCATCCCTGAGCTTCCTGGCGCTGATAATCTGACCTGATTTTATGGTCTGAGAGTCACCAGCATCTTCCGCAACCTTCTTGCCGTAGATCCAGTCGTTCTCATTATGGAAATCGATTTTATTCACCAGTTCTCCTTCAAGGAACCGGCTATCACCGGGATCCTCTACTTCAACTTTCCGCATCATCTGCCTGACAATGGTTTCGAAATGCTTATCATTAATCTTTACACCCTGTAACCGATAAACCTCCTGGATCTCATTTACGATATACTCCTGCACTTTCATCGGCCCCTTAATCGCCAGGATGTCACTCGGTGTAAGTGCACCGTTGGATAATGATGTCCCTGCTTTCACGTAGTCATTCTCCTGTGCCAGGATCTGCTTGGTAGTAGGAACCAGGTAATGCTTCTCTTCACCTGTTTTGGATGTTATGATTATCTCACGATTACCTCTCTTCAGCTTTTTCGCGAAGGAGACCACGCCATCGATCTCAGACACAATAGCAGGATCCGAGGGGTTTCTGGCTTCAAACAGTTCGGTAACGCGGGGCAGACCACCCGTAATATCACCAGATTTCCCAATTGCTCTTGGAATCTTCACCAGGACGAGCCCGGCTTTGATCCTGGCCTTGTCTTCTACCATTATATGAGCGCCAACAGGAATGTCGTATGTCTTCACTACATCGCCTTTGGCATCCAGAATGTTGATCACGGGATTCTTGGCTTTCTGTCTGGATTCGATGATTACTTTCTCCTGATAACCGGTCTGATCATCCGATTCGATCCTGTATGTCACATTTTCGATGATATTCTCAAAGCTCAGCTTTCCGTTTACTTCCGAAAGGATTAATGCGTTGTATGGATCCCATTCACTGATCAGATCATTCCTTTTCACCTCATCTCCATTCTTAAAATAGAGACGTGCACCGTAAGGAATATGTGAAGAAGTTAGTGCAATACGCGTTGTTTTGTCGATGATCCGCATTTCAGCCGAACGACCAATTACAATATCACATGACTCACGTGTCTCTGCTTTGACAGGAAGGGATCTCAGTTCGTCGATCTCCAGGATACCGTCGTACTTGGCCTGGATTCTTGATGCACTGGTGATATTTACACCAGCCACACCACCTACGTGAAAGGTACGCAGGGTAAGCTGCGTACCGGGTTCTCCGATTGATTGAGCAGCGATCACACCAACAGCTTCCCCTTTCTCAACCAGTCGTCCTGTTGCCAGATTACGACCGTAACATTTGGCACAAACACCTTTTTTGGATTCACAGGTGAGTACTGAACGAATCTCTACACCTTCGATCGGCGAGTCTTCGATGACCCTTGCAATCTCTTCAGTGATCTCCTCTCCGTTCCCGATTATATGTTCCGCTGTTTGCGGATGATACACGTCATGTAGCGTAACCCGGCCGAGGATACGATCGTAGAGTGTCTCAACCACCTCTTCCTGTTTTCTCAGTGCCGTGATAGTCAGGCCACGCAGGGTACCACAATCCTCTTCTGAAATAATCACATCCTGTGATACATCCACGAGACGACGTGTCAGATAACCGGCGTCAGCAGTTTTAAGAGCTGTATCAGCCAGTCCTTTTCTCGCACCGTGTGTAGAGATGAAATACTCAAGAACCGAAAGCCCCTCTTTGAAGTTCGAGAGGATCGGATTTTCGATGATCTCGCCACCGGCAGCACCCGATTTTTGCGGTTTGGCCATCAAGCCACGCATTCCGCAAAGCTGACGAATCTGCTCTTTAGAACCACGAGCTCCGGAATCCAGCATCATGTAAACAGGATTAAGTCCCTGGTTATCGTTTGAGAGCTGGTTCATCAGGGTCATGGTCAGCTTGGAGTTGGTATGTGTCCAGATGTCGATGATCTGGTTATAACGTTCGTTATTGGTGATAAAGCCCATGTTGTAATTGTTAACTACTTCATCAACTTCAGTCATGGCATCTTCGATGAGGGTCTCTTTAATCTCTGGAATAATCACATCATCGAGGTTAAAGGAGAGGCCTCCCTGGAATGCCATGGTGAAACCAAGGTTTTTGATGTCGTCAAGGAATTGGGCTGTTTCAGCTGTTCCAGTTTTCTTCAGGATGGCGCCGATGATATCACGAAGAGCTTTCTTCGTCAATAACTGGTTGATATATCCATATGTTGAGGGAACCACCTGGTTGAAAAGTACCCGGCCAACAGTGGTCTCAAACATTTTTGTTACTGGTTTATCATCCTCGACAGTATTCAGCCGAACATTGATTACCGCATGCAGATCGGCGCGTTTTTCGTTGAAGGCGATGATCACCTCTTCGGGAGAGTAGAATGTCATCCCTTCTCCCAGCACCTTATCTTTCTTCACACTTTTTCTCGCTTTGGTCATGTAATAGAGACCGAGTACCATATCCTGTGAAGGAACCGAAATGGGCGCTCCGTTAGCAGGATTCAGAATATTATGTGAGGCGAGCATCAGCAGTTGAGCTTCCAGTATGGCAGCATTCCCCAGGGGGACGTGTACGGCCATCTGGTCGCCGTCGAAGTCGGCGTTAAAAGCTGTACAGACAAGTGGGTGAAGCTGAATCGCTTTCCCTTCAATCAACTTGGGTTGAAAAGCCTGGATTCCTAAACGGTGCAATGTAGGAGCACGGTTAAGCAGGACCGGATGTCCTTTCAGGATATTTTCCAGGATATCCCATACAACGGGGTCCTTCCTGTCGACAATCTTTTTAGCCGATTTTACTGTCTTTACGATACCTCGTTCAAGCATCTTACGGATGATGAACGGTTTGTAGAGCTCGGAAGCCATCTCTTTCGGAAGTCCGCATTCGTTCAGCTTCATTTCGGGGCCAACTACGATTACGGAACGGCCTGAATAGTCAACTCGTTTTCCGAGAAGATTCTGACGGAAGCGTCCCTGTTTTCCTTTCAAACTGTCGCTGAGGGATTTCAATGCCCGGTTCGATTCTGTCTTAACAGCGCTGGCTTTGCGTGAGTTATCAAGCAGCGAGTCAACAGCTTCCTGTAACATCCTCTTTTCATTACGCAGGATCACGTCCGGCGCTTTAATCTCGATCAATCGCTTCAACCGGTTATTCCGGATGATCACTCTTCGGTAAAGGTCGTTCAGGTCGGATGTTGCAAATCGTCCACCATCAAGCGGAACAAGTGGTCGTAACTCCGGAGGTATTACCGGAACCACCTTAACGATCATCCACTCCGGACGATTCTCAAGGCGCTTCTGTGCATCCCGGAAGGCTTCAAACACCTGTAATCTCTTCAGCGCTTCAGCTTTTCTCTGCTGTGATGTTTCGGTATTGGCTTTGTGCCTCAGTTCAAAGGATATCTTGTCGAGATTCAACCTGGCAAGTAACTCACAAAGAGCTTCGGCACCCATCTTAGCGATGAATTTATCCGGATCGGTGTCATCCAGGTATTGGTTCTCCTGAGGAATTTTCTCGAGAAAATCAAAATACTCCTCCTCTGAGAGAAAATCAAGGTAGTTGATCCCCTCCTCTTGGAGGATCCCCGGGTTGATCACGACATACTTCTCATAGTAGATGATCGATTCCAGTTTCTTCGTTGGAAGGCCCAGCAGAGATCCGATCTTATTTGGCAGGGAGCGGAAAAACCAGATATGTGCGACAGGCACTACCAGTTGGATATGGCCCATCCGTTCACGCCTGACCTTTTTCTCAGTCACCTCCACACCACACCGGTCGCAGACGATTCCTTTATACCTGATTCTCTTATATTTACCGCAGTGACATTCCCAGTCTTTAACAGGACCAAAGATCCGTTCGCAGAACAAACCATCACGTTCGGGCTTATACGTCCTGTAATTGATGGTTTCCGGCTTCAATACCTCACCACTGGAAAACTCCAGGATCTTCTCCGGAGATGCCAGGCTTACTGTGATGCTTGAAAAACCGCTGCTGATTGGTCCGTCTTTTCTATAAGCCATATGTATGCTGATTGACGATTAATACAAACTATTCATTACCATGAATGATCCCTAGTTAAAATTGACATTGAGGCCAAGACCTCTCAGCTCGTGGATCAATACATTGAAGGATTCGGGGACACCCGGTGTCGGCATGTTATCCCCTTTAACGATGGCTTCATAAGCCTTGGCCCGTCCGATCACATCATCCGATTTCACCGTCTGGATCTCAAGCAGGATGTTGGCAGCGCCAAAAGCTTCGAGTGCCCATACCTCCATCTCACCAAACCGCTGACCACCAAACTGAGCTTTCCCGCCAAGGGGTTGCTGCGTAATCAACGAATAGGGACCGATGGAACGGGCATGCATCTTATCATCTACCATGTGGTGGAGTTTCAGAATATAGATGTAACCAACTGTAGTGGGCTGATCGAAACGGTCACCAGTCAGTCCGTCGTAGAGGTAAACTTTTCCGTTCTCAGGAAGATTTGCCTGACGCAGGTATTCATTAATCTGATCCTGTGTGGCTCCGTTGAAGATCGGGGAGGTAAAACGCATCCCTAAGTTCTTCCCGGCCCATCCAAGAATGGTTTCATAAATCTGGCCGAGGTTCATCCTGGAAGGCACACCAAGCGGATTGAGGACGACATCTACCGGTTTACCGTCTTCCAGGAATGGCATATCTTCTTCCCGGACAATCTTGGCAACGATGCCTTTATTTCCGTGACGACCGGCCATTTTATCCCCAACCTTCAGTTTTCGTTTCTTGGCGATATATACCTTGGCCATCTTCATAATTCCGGCAGGCAAATCGTCTCCTACCATGGATGTGAACTTAATCCTGTTGTACTGTCCGAGCAACTCTTTGTGCTTGATGATGAAGTTGTTGATCAGGATCTTCACCATCTCGTTCTTCTCCTTATCTGTGGTCCATTTGTTGGGATTCACCACATTGTAATCCACTTCTACCAATACCTTCTGAGAGAACTTGGTCCCTTTCGGAATAACCTCAGCCTTAAAATTGTTCACTACACCCTGAGACATCTTTCCGTTAACAATGAGACCCAGTTTCTCAATGAGTTTAGCTTTCAGCTTCTCCTCTTCTTTCAGGAGCTCATCATCAATCTTTTTCAGATCTTCTTTCTCCTTAACTTTGGCTTTTCTATCCTTGATGATACGTGAGAAAAGCTTCTTCTCGATCACCACACCCTTCATGGAAGGAGGGGCTTTCAGGGAAGCATCTTTCACATCGCCGGCTTTATCGCCGAAAATAGCACGAAGGAGTTTCTCTTCAGGTGTCGGATCGCTCTCCCCTTTCGGTGTGATCTTTCCGATGAGAATATCTCCTTCATTTACCTCTGCACCGATCCGGATCAATCCATGCTCGTCCAGATCTTTGGTTGCCTCCGCACTGACATTGGGGATATCGTTCGTAAGCTCCTCCACGCCACGCTTAGTGTCACGTACTTCAAGGGTAAACTCCTCGATGTGAATCGAGGTGAAAATATCCTCTTTCACTACCTTCTCGGAGATGACAATAGCATCTTCAAAATTGTATCCTTTCCACGGCATGAAAGCCACCATCAGGTTCCGGCCCAGAGCCAGTTCGCCGTCCTGGGTAGCATAGCCTTCACATAACACCTGACCTTGAACTACCGCATCGCCTTTTCTAACAATAGGACGAAGGTTGATACATGTATTCTGATTGGTTCTTGTAAACTTAGTCAGCTTATATGTTTTTAAGTCGTCGTCAAAGCTGACCTTGCGCTCTTTTTCGCTTCTGTCGTACTTGATCACGATCTCATCCGCATCCACACTCTCAATAGTTCCATTTCCCTCAGCGTTGATAAGTACCCGAGAGTCTTCCGCAACGATATCTTCGATCCCAGTCCCAACGATTGCTACCTCGGGATTAAGCAATGGTACCGCCTGACGCATCATGTTAGAACCCATCAGGGCCCGGTTGGCATCATCATGCTCCAGGAAAGGGATCAATGATGCCGCTATGGATGCGATCTGGTTCGGGGCAATATCAATCAGGTCGACTTTCGTCTTTTCGATGATCGGGTAGTCGGCAAGATATCTTACTTTAACGCGCTCTTCCATCAGGCTGCCTTTCTCATCAATCGACGTACTTGCCTGGGCGATAATTTTATTCTCCTCCTCTTCCGCAGTGAGATAGATAGGAGCTTCGGTGAGTGCCACCTTTCCTTCATTTACCTTCCGGTAAGGGGTCTCAATAAATCCGAGCCGGTCAATTTTGGCATAAACACACAGTGAAGAGATCAGTCCGATATTTGGCCCTTCCGGTGTTTCGATGGTACAAAGACGACCATAGTGAGTGTAGTGGACGTCACGCACCTCAAAACCAGCCCGTTCCCTTGAGAGACCGCCCGGGCCCAAAGCCGAAATCCGGCGCTTATGAGTAAGTTCGGCCAGAGGATTTGTCTGGTCCATGAACTGGGATAGTTGATTGGTCCCGAAAAAGGTGTTAATCACAGATGATAATGTCTTGGCGTTGATCAGGTCTGTCGGTGTAAATACCTCGTTATCACGTACATTCATTCGTTCACGGATGGTCCGTGCCATTCGCGACAGTCCTACGCCAAACTGGTTATACAGTTGCTCGCCAACCGTACGTACACGCCGGTTACTGAGGTGATCGATATCGTCAATCTCAGCTTTGGAGTTAACCAGTTCGATTAAGTATTTGATGATGGAGATGATGTCCTCTTTAGTGAGTACTTTCGTATCCATCGGTGTATTGAGCCCAAGTTTCCTGTTGATCCGGTATCTTCCAACATCACCCAGGTCGTATCGCTTATCAGAGAAAAATAGCTTATCGATGATCCCGCGGGCAGTCTCTTCATCAGGAGGTTCGGCATTGCGCAGTTGCCTGTAAATAAACTCAACGGCCTCTTTTTCCGAGTTGGCGGGGTCCTTCTGCAGGGTATTGAAAATGATTGAGAAGTCTGTTGTCAATGAATCTGCAGTATGGATCAGGATTGTTTTGATGCCGGCATCGACGATCATATCCACATGCTCAGGTTCCAGGATGGTCTCCCGTTCAATGATTACCTCCGTGCGCTCAATGGAAACCACTTCACCAGTGTCTTCATCAACAAAGTCTTCTATCCAGGTGCGTACGACGCGGGCAGCCAGTTTGGACCCGATGGCTTTTTTCAGCGTGGTTTTGCTGACTTTGATCTCATGTGCCAGGTTGAAAATCTCAAGAATATCTTTATCCGTTTCGAATCCGATGGCACGCAGCAATGTCGTTACGGGTAACTTCTTCTTCCGGTCGATGTAGGCATACATGACATTGTTGATATCGGTCGTGAACTCGATCCAGGAACCTTTGAACGGAATGATTCGTGCTGAATAGAGTTGCACTCCATTGGCGTGGTAACTGGTACTGAAAAAGACACCAGGTGACCTGTGGAGTTGAGAAACAATAATCCGTTCTGCCCCGTTAATAACAAATGTCCCTCGCGGGGTCATGTAGGGAATCATACCCAGGTAGACATCCTGAATAATTGTTTCAAAATCCTCATGATCAGGGTCCGTACAATAGAGTTTCAATTTGGCTTTAAGCGGGACACTGTATGTCAGTCCACGCTCAATACACTCCTCAATCGAATATCGGGGAGGGTCAATGAAGTAATCAAGAAACTCAAGTACGAAATTATTCCTGGTATCCGAAATAGGAAAGTTCTCAGAAAAAACTCTAAACAGACCTTCGTTGATCCTGTTCTCCGGATTTGTTTCGAGTTGAAAAAAATCTTTGAAAGATTGTATTTGAACATCGAGGAAATCGGGATATTCAGCCTGAATCTTAGCAGATGTGAAACTGACTCTTTGTGTTTTGTTTGAAGCCAAGGTCTTTGTTTTTACGTTCCGCCCTGGCGGAACAGGTTAAGAAATTAATTGAACTTTCAATAAACAAGTGAAAGACTCCCCCCATATTAGGGGAATGCCTACAACTAATTAGGAATGAGAAAGTATGCTTTATTTAATTTCAACCTCTGCACCTGCCTCCGTCAATTGGTTCATCAATGCTTGTGCTTCATCTTTGGTTACACCTTCCTTGATTGCTTTTGGTGAAGCATCTACTAGTTCTTTGGCCTCTTTAAGGCCGAGGCTTGTGAGTTCTTTCACGAGTTTTACGACAGCCAGTTTGGCTAGTCCAGGATGCTTGAGTACGACATCAAATGTGTTCTTCTCTTCGGCGGCATCACCACCTTCAGCGCCTCCAGCAGCGGGAGCAGCAACAGCTACAGCCGCTGCAGCGGGCTCGATACCATATTCGTCTTTCAGGATTCCTGACAATTCACTGACCTCTTTCACAGTCAGGTTTACTAATTGGTCAGCAAAAGCTTTTAAGTCTGCCATTTCATTGTTTGTTTTGATATCCGGTCATTCCGGAAAAGGTTTATAACTTTTATTGTTTACTTTAGTTGATTACTCGGGCTTTTCTGATAACGTTTCCAGAATTCCCGATAACTTATTTCCCCCTGATTGCAGTGCCGAGATGACATTCTTCGCAGGAGATTGCAGCAATGCAATCAAATCAGCGATGAGTTCATTTTTCGACTTGAAGTTCACCAGGGCAGTCAGTTGATCGTCTCCCAGATAAACATTCTCTTCAACCCAGGCACCTTTCAGGATAGGTTTCGGAGATTTCATCCGGAACTCTTTGATCAATTTCGCAGGATCATTTGGGACCTCTGAAAACATGATCGAAGTTGGGCCTGTCAAGATACTGTAAAAAGGTTCAAAATCCTTACCACTCTTTTCCATCGCCTTCTTCAGCAGCGTATTCTTAATCATCTGCATCTGAACGTTACGTTTGAAACATAATCTTCTGAGTTTGCCTGTGGACTCCACGTTTAACTCAGAAACATCGGTAAGGTAAAAGATATTGGCCTCTTTCAGTTTCTCAACCATTTCATCGATTAACTGATTCTTTTCTTCTTTGTTCATTTGATAATTTCGAATTTGATTGGTCAAATGGAATATCCAAGGTGATTATTGTAGTTATTCACTGATCTCTTTCGTTTGGGTATTTCATGATTAGTCGTTCAGATTACTGAAAAATTAAGCCGTAACAGATTTAAGTTCTACCTGTACTGAGGGGCTCATCGTGCTTGAGATGTAAATACTTTTCACATAATTCCCTTTCGCAGAGGCAGGTTTCAATTTGACAACTGTCTGGATAAGTTCCCTGGCATTGTCTTCTATTTTGTCAGATTCAAAAGAAGTCTTCGCAACAGAAGCGTGGATGATACCGAATTTATCTACTTTGAAATCGATCTTTCCGGCTTTAACTTCATGGACGGCTTTTCCAACCTCCATGGTCACTGTACCGGTCTTAGGGTTTGGCATAAGTCCTCTGGGCCCCAGAATCCTTCCGAGAGCTCCAACTTTGGACATGACACTGGGCATGGTAATGACCACGTCAACATCTGTCCAGCCACCTTTGATCTTCGTCACGTATTCATCCAACCCAACATAGTCAGCGCCGGCTGCTTTAGCCTCTTCTTCTTTGTCGGGAGTACACAATACCAATACCCGGATAGTTTTCCCTGATCCATGAGGAAGCGTCACGGTCCCACGAACCATCTCGTTCGCCTTACGGGGGTCGACACCCAGGCGGATGTCTATATCTATCGAGGAATCAAATTTCGTTTTTGTAATTTCTTTAACTATCCCTATTGCATCATTCAGTGAGTGTATAGCTTCGCTATCATACTTTTCGAAAGCTGCTTTTCTCGTCTTCGTCAATTTAGTCATATGCTTGAGGTCTTTTAATTAAAATGGGGCCGGCCCTTTGACGTTTATACCCATGCTCCGGGCAGTTCCGGCAACCATTCTCATGGCAGATTCAACTGTAAACGCGTTGAGGTCCGGCATTTTATCTTCAGCAATTTTCTTTACCTGATTCCAGGATACCGATCCGACTTTACTTCTGTTGGGTTCAGGAGATCCTTTCTCTAATTTCACTGCTTCCATCAACTGAACAGCAACCGGTGGTGTTTTGATGATGAACTCAAATGATTTATCCTGGTAAACGGTGATAATGACTGGAATGAGTTTTCCTCCTTTATCTTGTGTCCGGGCGTTGAACTGCTTACAAAACTCCATGATATTCACACCCTTTGCACCTAACGCAGGTCCTACAGGGGGTGATGGATTGGCAGAGCCACCTTTGATCTGTAATTTAATTAATCCACTAACTTCTTTTGCCATTGTTCTACTCTTTTTGTACCTGCATGAATCCAAGTTCAAGAGGTGTTTTACGACCGAAGATCTTAACCATAACCTTCAGTTTTTTCTTCTCTTCGTTAATCTCTTCGATCACTCCGCTGAAACTGTTAAAAGGTCCGTCGATAACGGTAACCGTTTCGCCAACGATATACGGGATATTGACCTCTTCACCTTGTTCTGACAGTTCGTCAAACTTTCCAAGCAAGCGTTTGACCTCTGAGGAACGCAATGGATCCGGTTGACCTTTTTTGGTTCCAAGGAAGCCAAGGACACCGGGAACATTCCGGATCAGATGCGGGATTTCGCCAGCCAGCACAGCTTCTATAAGCACGTAACCGGGAAAATAGTTACGCTCTTTGCTAACTTTCTTCCCTTTACGGATCATATAAACTTTCTCAGTGGGGATCAGAACCTGGGCAATGTAATCCTGAAGGTTATGGTTGACAATTTCACTTTCGAGATATTGTTTGACCTTCTTTTCATTCCCGCTAATGGCTCTGATGACATACCACTTTTTTTCCTGTTCATTCATGCCTTCGCTGCAATTGAATCGACGTGTAGAATCATTTAAACTCAGATAAATCTCCTGTGGATGACTAGAAAAGTTTATAGAACTGTGTAAGGATGTTGCGGAATACTTCGTCCATTGCAAATACGACCAGGGCAATAATCAGCGATGCGACTGATACAACAATAGCGCTGCTTTGCAGCTCCTGCCATGCAGGCCAAGACACTTTATGCATCAGCTCATCATAGCTTTCTTTGACGTATGTTACCACTTTCAACTTAGCCATTTATCTGAATTTTTTGCACGGGTGGTAGGAGTCGAACCCACAGCCTACGGTTTTGGAGACCGCCACTCTACCAATTGAGCTACACCCGTGTGTAATTAACCTTGTAAAATCCTTAGTCAAGAATTTCAGTTACCTGACCAGCGCCAACAGTACGGCCACCTTCACGGATAGCAAAACGGAGTCCCTTACTCATGGCAATCTCAGAGATCAGCTTCACTTCAATACTCAGGTTATCACCAGGCATAACCATCTCAACGCCTTCAGGAAGAATAATCTCACCAGTTACGTCAGTTGTACGGAAGTAGAACTGAGGACGATATTTATTATGGAATGGTGTATGGCGTCCACCTTCTTCTTTCTTCAGGATATAGACTTCAGCTTTGATGTGTTTATGAGGTGTGATGGAACCAGGTTTTGCAATAACCATCCCGCGACGGATTTCATCTTTATCAATACCGCGAAGCAGCAGACCAGCATTATCACCGGCTTCTCCTCTGTCGAGGATTTTCCGGAACATCTCCACACCGGTAACAACTGATTTCAGTTTCTCAGCACCCATGCCGATGATATCAACAGGATCCCCAGTCAGGATAATTCCTGTTTCAATTCTTCCGGTAGCTACTGTACCACGGCCTGTGATTGAAAATACATCTTCAACCGGCATCAGGAATGGTTTATCTATATCACGAGCAGGTAATGGAATATATTCGTCAACGGCATCCATCAACTCCTTGACCTTCTCAACCCATTGGGGTTCGTTGTTCAAACCGCCCAATGCTGATCCCGCGATGATAGGTGTTTCGTCTCCATTAAATTTGTAGAAGGACAACAGCTCACGAATCTCAAGCTCAACAAGTTCGATCAATTCCGGGTCGTCAACCATGTCGCATTTATTCATAAAAACCACCATCCGGGGTACACCAACCTGACGTGCCAGGAGGATGTGCTCACGGGTTTGAGGCATCGGACCGTCTGTTGCCGCCACAACCAGTATCGCACCATCCATCTGGGCAGCACCGGTTACCATGTTTTTAATATAGTCGGCATGACCGGGACAGTCAACGTGTGCATAGTGACGATTTTGCGTTGCATACTCGATATGAGCCGTGTTGATCGTGATTCCTCTCTCTTTCTCTTCCGGTGCATTGTCAATAGAATCAAACGACCGGACTTCAGACAATCCTGCTTCTGCCAGTACTTGTGTAATTGCAGCTGTCAGGGTGGTTTTACCATGGTCAATGTGTCCAATTGTTCCAACATTGAGGTGTGGTTTTGAACGTTCGAATTTTTCTTTTGCCATTTGAATTTAAGTTTAATTACGTTATATTAAGATTAATTACATATATGTCGAGCCTTTGACGAGAGTTGAACTCGTGACCCCTTCCTTACCAAGGAAGTGCTCTACCCCTGAGCTACAAAGGCAGCGAGCGGAAGACGGGGCTCGAACCCGCCACCTGAAGCTTGGAAGGCTTCCGCTCTACCAAATGAGCTACTTCCGCATTTCGATTGTGGGGAGAGGAGGATTCGAACCTCCGAAGGCTTCGCCAACAGATTTACAGTCTGCCCCATTTGACCGCTCTGGAATCTCCCCTTGCATGCTAGTGATGCGATTAATCGCGTCTCTACATGAGCCGATGGACGGACTCGAACCGCCGACCAGCTGATTACAAATCAGCTGCTCTACCAACTGAGCTACATCGGCAGGTTATGCTGGTTCATTCCGTATGGTCGTAAATGCTTCGCAACGTGAAGTCAAATTCTCAAAGAACACTAAGATATAATATAAAAACAGCCCTTTTACGAAAAGGACTGCAAAAGTATAAAGATTTAAAAAATTATCAAAGAGATTTCTGAAAAAATCCGAAAGATCAATCGATTTTTTCTACAAAAGTTGTACCAGAATTCCTAAGATATTATCCCTGAGTAGATTAGTTATTTGCTTCTAAGCTTCTCCTTGTGCTTCCTCAATTGCCTGCGCAACACATCTGCTGCCTTTGAAGTTGCCTCCTCGAATGTCTTTGCCTCCTTGACAACAAACAGGTCATTTCCTTTGATCATCAGGCGGATCTCTGCAATTTTATTCCTCGGCGTGTCATTGTTATCCACTTTCAACTTCACTTCTGCCCCGATCACACCATCATAAATTGACGGGAGCTTATTCAGCTTTTCTTTAATGAAAGTCTCCAGCCTCTGATCAGCTTTAAAATGTACAGAGTTAATAACCATGTTCATATCGCCTCCTTTTTAAAATTAAGCCTTTGGATGAGCTTGTTCATAAATTCGTTTTAACTTATCGATTGCATTGTGTGTGTAAACCTGGGTTGCAGCCAGGCTGCTATGTCCCAGTAGTTCCTTCACCGCATTCAGCTCTGCACCATTGTTAAGCAAGTGCGTTGCAAACGTGTGCCGTAATATATGCGGGCTCTTTTTCGTTAGGGTTGAAACCTGTGCCAGCGCCCGGTTAACAATCCGGTAAACTAATTTTGGGTAGATTTTCTTTCCCGCATCTGTCAGGAACAACCATTGCTGATCCGGAAACACCTTCGCTTTTTCTTCCATGTAGTGTGGCAAAAGTCCTTCCAGAATCTTTCCAAACGGGATTAGCCGCTCTTTATTTCGTTTCCCCAGAACTTTCAGACTGGCATGATGAAAATCAATATCATTCTCCTTCAGGTTCACCAGCTCAGCCAATCTCATCCCGGTTGAATAAAGCATCTCCAGGATAAGGCGATTCCGAATAGCCGGATAACCCTCTCCGAAATCAACCTGGTCAAACATCAGGTCAATTTTCTCCTGATCTAAAAAAACAGGAAGGCGCTTGCTGGTCTTCAACGAGGTGATCCGGTTCATAGGATTCACCTCTACCACATTCGATTTAATCAAAAACCGGTAGTAGGATTTTAGGGTAGTCAACTTCCTGTTGATACTCCGTTCACTGACCCCCTTTTCCATCAGGGCAACCAGCCATGACCGGATCATCAGATGATCCACATCGTAAATATCTTCAATCGCATATTGATTTTCCAGGAAAAGATAAAACTGAGAAAGGTCGCTCTCGTAGGCAGTCACTGTATGAGGCGAATATCGCTTCTCAAACCGTATATATTCAATAAACTTCTCCGTCACATCTGTCAAAAAAAAATAAGAAGAACCTTTGCGGATTATATCCGTTCACCGGATAAATATACAAAATATATTCCCCGGATCAAAATTTCTTCTTATTAAAGTCGATTTTATTAGCCTTGCTGTTCGTCCTGAAGCTTCTGGATGTAAACTGCTTTTTGAACAACATCTCTGTGTTTCTTGGAGGGCTTTGTGAACTTCTGACGTTCGCGAAGTTCTTTGACAACACCAGTTTTTTCAAACTTACGTTTTAACTTCTTCAACGCTCTGTCGATATTTTCACCTTCTTTAACCGGTATGATAATCATTCAAATACTCTCGCTTTCTTGTTTATTGTTACTATTTATTTATAAAAAAGGGCTGCAAAGGTAGATGTTTTCATTTAAAATCACAAATTCTCCAGGATAAAATCAGTCATCCTGGTGAAGTTGTGCCATCGTGTGTTTTTACCGCTACGGATCCCATGGTTACTGTTTGGATACAGCATCAATTCGAACTGTTTGTTGGCAGCCACCAGCGCGGTGATCATATCATATGAGTTCTGAGGATGCACATTATCATCAGCCATACCATGGATAAGGAGCAGTTTTCCTTTCAGCTTCTCTGCATGGTTGACAGGTGAGTTTTCCTCGTATCCCTTTTCATTTTCCTGCGGGGTACGCATGAATCGCTCTGTGTAAATATTATCATAGAATTTCCAGTTGGTGACCGGAGCCACAGCTACTCCCATGCTAAAATAGTCAGCCCCTTTAGTCATACAGGAAAGGGTAAGATATCCACCGAAGCTCCAGCCCCACATCCCTATCCGGTTCCTGTCCACATATGGTAGTGTTCCCAGGTATTTCGCCGCTTCAATCTGATCAAGCGTTTCATATTTCCCGAGTTCCAGGTAGGTGCACTTCTTGAACTCTTGTCCGCGTCCACCCGTTCCACGATTATCTACAGAGACGACAATGATACCGTGCTGAGCAAAAAACTGATTCCACAAACTAGCCGCCCCCCACCGATTAGTCACTGTTTGAGAACCGGGCCCTCCATAGATGGTAAAGAGAACGGGATACTTTTTATCCGGATCAAAATCGGGTGGCTTGAGCATCCAGCCGTTGAGTTCAAGGTGGTCGCCGGTCTCAAATGAAAAGAAATCAACTGCAGAGAAATCATATTCACTGATCTTCTTTTTCAAATTCTCGTTCGTTTCAAGCACCCTGACCACCTTGCCTTTGCTATCATTCACAGTGATATATGGCGGGGTGTTGATGTCAGACCAGTTGTTAATGTACCAGGTAAAGTCAGTGTTGAACTGTGCCCGGTTATATCCTTCTGTCACCGATAGCTTTTTCAGTCCACTGTCATCGATTGAAACAACATAGATATCCCGGTCGAGGGGAGATGTCTCTGACGACTGAAAATAGACCAGTCTCTGTTCTTCATCTAGTCCATAAAGAGCTCTTACATCCCATTCTCCGGATGTTATCTGCCGGATCAACTGCCCATCCAGACTGTAGAGATAGATGTGGTTGTAGCCATCCTTTTCGCTGGTCAGCAACACCGATTTATTGTCTTTCAAAAAGATCCAGTCATCCGTGATATCTATATACCAGGGATTCACCTCTTTGAGGATCACCCGTGTCTCTCCTGTAGCCGCATCTGCCAGTATCAATTCAAGATGGCTCTGATGCCGGTTCATGCGGTAAAGAGCTAATGTGTTGGGATCATTCGTCCATTTGATGCGGGGGATATAGATATCCCGCTTTTTACCGATATCGACAGTAGTGGTTTTTCCGGTTTCAAGATCGTAAATCCTGACCTCAATGAATGAATTGTCCTCTCCTGCTTTAGGATACTTATATGTATAGAGTTCCGGGTAAACATCACCATAGTATTTCAGGTAGTACTCCTTCAGCGGGGTTTCGTCGAACCGGTAAAAAGCGATCTTCGTCCCGTCAGGAGACCAGAAGAAACCTTTTGTAAATCCAAATTCCTCTTCATACACCCAGTCTGTTGAACCATTGATGATTTCATTCATTTTTCCGTCAAAGGTTATCTGTTGCTCGATGCTTGATGCTCGGTGCTCGGTGCTCGATGATAAATCCCTGACAAAGAGATTATTTTGATAAACAAAAGCTACTTTTGAACCATCTGGGGAGAATGTAGCCAGGCGTTGCTTTCCCTGGTCAGATACCGGAGTCAGAGATTTTGTTTGGATATCATATACATAGTAATATGCTCTGGAGGAGTGTCGGTAAATAGATTCCCTGGCTACTGTAAAGAGGATCCTGGTCTCGTCGTCGCTCAACTTGTATGTTTTGATCGGAACAGGTACACTGTCTCCAGCCGGAATCAGGTCTTCTGAAGTTATAATGGTCCGTTGATAAGCCCCGGTTTTATAATCATATACATTCAGACTGTCCTGTTTGACCTTGCAAAAGAATCTTCCATCGTTCATCGGATGGATGCCAGAGACGCGTTTAGAAGAGAAGGTCCTCTTCTTGAACACATCCTCAATGGTGATTCTTTTTATTGCGTCTTGCGAGAATATGGATCCAGACAGTAAAACCAGCATGGTTATGAACCAGATTTTTTGTAGTTTTGTTACCATAGCAATTTTTTGTTTCATCATTGGTTATCTGATAACAAAAATAGAAAATTATGCGTAAACAGATCGGAACGTTTGATGCATTCGACGAAACCATGGAGAAGATGCGCGGGGAAGGCATCTTACTTATCGCCGGCGTGCCTCCTAATCCCATGACCATAGGTTGGGGAACTCTGGGCTATGTCTGGAGTAAACCCGTTTTCGTGATACTTGTGAGGCCCAACCGGTACACATTCGAACTGATCGAGAATGTCAAAGACTTTACTATCAATGTGTTACCAAAGGGGTTCAACCAGGAGACCGCCATTTGCGGCACGGAATCGGGCCGGGATATAGACAAAGTAGCGAAATGTAATTTTGACATGAAACATGGAGAGTGTTCCAATGCCTTTTATATCTCCCAATCAGTTATCCACTATGAGTGCCGGATCATTCACAAGAATAAAGTCGATCCGGGAACTCTGGAGCCTTCAATCATCGACACCTACTACGAACAACGCGACTTCCATACAATTTATTACGGAGAAATCTTGGGAGTATTTAAGACTTAGGATTGAAACTCAAGGTTCAAGGTTCAAGATTCAAAACTCAAGACTCAAGTATCCAGTCATCCAGTTATCCAGCTATCTAGTTATCCAGCATCTCTTTCCCATCTTTATACACAGGGTACTCGAACCCTCTGTCAAGGAAGTCGGTATCAAGATTAATCGGATCCTCGGTTGTATCCAGAAAATCTGCATTTTCTGAATCAAGTTCTTTATATAAAGCAGGCCTGCGGTCTTTCAGATAATAAT
>JACKQG010000974.1_pt1 | contig 40330 bp, 37 predicted proteins | sample 8237621 | NCBI WGS metagenome assembly JACKQG01 (sample SAMN15677084, study PRJNA649215) | marine metagenome | biome: marine; feature: Black Sea; material: saline water; isolation source: suspended particulate matter (SPM) from the Black Sea western gyre | collected 2013-06-09/2013-06-10 | depth... | reverse complement strand
GTTCTAAAGAATGTAGAAATAAAAAGCGAAGCAACACGATTTCTTAAAAATAAAATTCTTAATATAAAAGATTGTCCAGAGAGAGCCGAGGCATTACTATTCGAGTTAAAAGAGGATAAAAAAAACAGCGATTGTTCAAAATGTGATAGTCGCCACTTCTGCTCTCTCTTTCTCGCTTGTATCTACTTTGAATTGGATGAATTAAATCAAACGAAATTTCATATCCAGGAAGCTATTGAAGATTTTCATCAAGTCGGATCCAAGTGGAATGAGCTCCTTGCTATTTGGATATATGGAAAAACTTTGCTCATCCTGGGTGATATGCTACCAGCACGCAGGGAGCTTGAACGGACGATAGAATTACTTCAGGGCAGGGCGGAAAAATTCCAAAGAGAACATAACTATGAGAAGCGTGATGAATGTAATATCTTTATTGGGAAAATTAAAACCCAACTAGATCAACCTCTCGAGGTCCAAAAACAGAGAAAACAAGCCCAAGATCAGAAAGATAAGAAACAAGGGCTCCTTAGCCATCGGCAGCCCAGATACCCGCATTGGCGTAGAAGTCAATTAATTTTTCCTGTGCAAAGTCAAATTACCGCCGGGCCAGAAGGTAATTTTATTTTTGAGAGCCAACCAGATATTGATGCAACCCTGGACGAACTTGCTTTTAATGAAGTATTGCACTATATCTATAATATACGCGATGAAGGAAATTCCATCATCCTGAAACCAAGAGTTTATAGATGGTTTCGGGTGGAGGGAAACAGCATGAATCGGACATCCCCAATTCCCATACAGAATAATGATTATGCTCTAGCCATCGATCTTAAACTCAGTAATATGAGCGCTCAACCTGGTGATGTCATAATAGCTTCAATAAAAAATCCGGCACCAAATGAGCGCTCCGGAGTTATTAAACGTTACTCAAAAGCTGGTCTGGAATCACTTAGCACAGAAGATTATCCAATCATTCCATTGTCTACAGTTAGTATTCGAGGTTTAGCAATCGCTATTGCAAAGCCTGCCCAGGCTCTTGGCTAATAATGAGCTGCAACAGTTAAAGAAAGTTTTCTCTTTTTTTCAACACTTATAAATCTATGAACAACTCCCATTTCATCATTTCCCCTGAAATCCTTCGCGCTCTTGAATTGGCTCTTCCAATTGTGGCGCTCGAATCAACCGTCATTACGCATGGATTACCTATCCCACAAAACATTAAATTGGCTCAAGATATGGAAGCAAAGATCCATGAGCAGGGCGCGGTACCGGCTACTATCGCCTTGCTGGATGGCAAAATTCGCATCGGAATTAGCCAAGGGGAATTGGATAAACTGGCAAAGGCCAAAGACCCTGTCAAGGTCAGTCGGCGGGATTTTGCCAGGGCTATCGTTAAAAAATTGGATGGCGGGACAACCGTTGCGGGGACAATGCTTGCCGCCCAGCAAGCCGGAATACGCGTATTTGCTACGGGTGGGATCGGCGGTGTCCATCGGGAGGGTCATCTGGATATATCCACTGATCTGCAAGCCCTCGCCGATACACCCATGATCGTAGTCTGTGCGGGCGCAAAATCCATCCTTGATCTGCCTGCAACGCTGGAATATCTCGAAACAATGGCTGTGCCGGTCGTGGGATATCAAACTGACGAGTTCCCCGCATTTTTCTCACGTACAAGTGGATTGAATGTTAGTGTGCGGCTTGATACTCCTGAGGAGATTGTTTCCTTTGCCAAAGCTCATTGGGACCTGGGGCTGAAAAGCGCAATATTGGTTACGAATCCAATCCCTGAGGCGTATTCACTGCCCAATGAAGAAATTGACCCGATTATTGCAAAAGCATCAGAGGACGCGCAGTCGAGGGATATTCATGGACAAGCATTAACCCCTTTCCTGCTACAACGGATCAATGAATTGAGCAAGGGGCGCTCTCTGCGGTCAAATTTGATCTTATTGGAAAATAACGCCGTCCTGGCGGCAAAAATTGCGAAGGTGGTTGTAAGCGGGCAGGGGCGAAAAAATGTCTAGTCAAAAACCAAGAAGCGGGTCAAAAATGGCCCGCTTTTTCTCGAATTCTACCGGATTTTGTGGTATAAGAATTTCTCGTGGAAAAACCATCACCGCATGGGCGTAAACGCCCATGCTCAAAGCTCAAGCCCGCTAAAAGCGGACTCTTTTTCATTCGGTGAGCCGACTTTCGTCGGGTTTAGCCCTTTAGCGCGGTCGGTAAACCACCGTGCGGGAGAAATTCACAATTACGTTGTTGGATTTAAAGTTTCCTGTGCTTGAAATATCAGCTTTTCTCGATAACCACAAAATCCGTTAAAACCAGCTTTTTTATTTACCTGCCCTTTCAAGCAAATCAAGGATAACCTTATCCGGTACTTGCACGGCGATAACTTCGCCGCGGACAGTGATCTCTCCGTTAGCCAGAATCCATTCTTCAATAATAATTTTACGCCCTTTAACTTCTTTGACCTTGCCACGAATTTCCAATTCGATCCCCAATGGAGTCGGTTTTAGATAATCCACCTGCAGGGATGCGGTCATAAAACGAAGTGAAGGTTCCCCTGTATCCATTTCGCGCCCTTCAGCGCGATAAGCTGCAGCAGCCGCGGTACCCGTGCCATGACAGTCAAGCAGCGATGCCAAAAGGCCGCCATAAACATAACCGGGGAGGGCAGTATATTCAGGGTCGGGTGTAATCCGAGCAACACTCTCATCCCCATCCCAATTGGATTTTATCTGATGACCGGCCTCATTCAGCCGTCCGCATCCAAAACAATGTGCAGTATGGTCTGGATAATGATCTTGAAATCCTTTTTTCATGTTGGCCTCAGTGTTAATATAAAGCTTCAGGGAAAAGTTAAGGTTCCGGTGTTTCGGTTGGCAGAGGTGTTAGGCTGGGAGTCAGGGTCGGGGTTGCGGTAAGAGGCTCACCTTCAAGAATGAAAATACCGACCACCTTCCATTCTTCGCCCACAAAAATTTGCAGTTGATATTCCCCGGGCTGCCATCCATTGCAAAGTGTGAAATTACATACGGCAAAACTAAGTCCTCCCGATACTCCATCCCACGGGGAGGTGAAGTAATGCACCAATTCTCCATCACGATACCAAAGTTCGGTCACCTGCACACCAGGAAGCATGTTGGCATAAGAATAAACAGCAAAAAACCGTCCGATCGGATTAACAAAATATGTTGAGGGGCTAACCGCCTGAAAATTTTCCATCTTTGTGGAAAATTGCAAAGGGCTAAAGACCGCGCTCGGGTCGGGTGTGATGACTGAATCAAACAGCACTTCTATTGCCAGGGGGATGTGAGGTTCTGGAGTGATGGTCGGGGTATCCGAAACCGAGGGCGTTTCAGTGATCGTCGGGGTAAGTGTAATTGTCGGCGTCAGGGTGATGGTCGATGTAAAGGCAATTGTCGGCGTTGGTTGAACAGTTGGCGTCACCGGAATGTATCGATATAGTACCGGCTCACCGTATTTCCCCAACCACAGACTTACTATTCCCAGCACCAGCCCTGAAACCAAAAGTCGCCACCCCGAACCTATTTTACGCCGCCTCATGCGATAAAAGGGCAGATTGCGAGCAGCCCGAATCTGATTCAAGCCAACCCAAGTACTGATACCCGCACCCAAAACAGACAAGAGCATGGCTGCACGAATTCCTGCTTGAATATCCATTAGCAAAATTATATCAGGTGGATCGTAATTTGAAAGTGCATTACATCTGAGATTGTGGTAAAACAATGGCATGGAAAATTTGGTCTTTCTCAAACTGGGTGGTTCACTGATCACAGATAAATTGCGACCTCATACACCGCGACTGAAAACGCTAAAAGATCTCGCATCGCAAATCGCTTCGGCTCGTATCGCCGACCCGAACCTGCTTCTGTTACTCGGGCATGGTTCCGGTTCCTTTGGGCATGTCGTTGCAAAAAAATACAAGACGAGGGAGGGACTACCCCCTCCCTTCTACAAGAAAAGAGGAGGGGAGCAAGAGGGGAACTATTGGCGGGGCTTCAGCGAAGTTTGGCATGAGGCGGATGCGCTCAACCAATTTGTGATGAGCGCCTTGCGCGAGGCAAATATTCCGGCAATGGCGATGCCCCCGTCTTCAAGTGTGGTGGCGCGTGATGGGCAGGTCGCTACCTGGAATTTGGATCCGATACGGAGCGCGCTCTCAAAGGGGATCGTGCCCGTCGTTTACGGAGATGTGGTCTTTGACGAGGTCCGCGGTGGAACAATCCTCTCGACCGAGGATCTTTTTATGCACCTTGCACGGGAGATGCGTCCACAACGGATTTTACTGGCAGGAATCGAAGATGGCGTATATGCTGATTTTCCGGTACGCAAGCAACAGGTCAAGAGAGTTACGCCTGGTTCATTCAAGAAGGTGCGAGCAAGTATTGGTTCTTCAGCCGGAACAGATGTCACCGGAGGGATGCAATCCAAAGTTCAACAAATGGTAGAACTTGTAAAATCCACGTCAGGATTAACCATCCAGATTTTTTCCGGTTTAAACTCTGGAAACGTACAAAAGGCCTTGCTAGGGAAAGAACTTGGCACGCTAATTGAGCCTGACTAAATTTGTGACACACTGCACAGAAAACGGGGAAATACGTCTCTTGCAGTAAAATTGAAAACACTGGAAAATTAGTGTATCGTGACTAAATTATATGGGAGCAGAAATGTCTAAATACAGAAATAGCAAGATAGAATTTACCCCCGTCGAACTTAAGACGCTGATACCAGTTCCATCAGATATTGAGATCGCCCAGGCCCAACAGCCTAATATTAAAAACGTTGCCAAACTTGCTGAAGAAGTTGGTATTTTGCCGGAAGAATTGGAGCTTCACGGAGATCTCAAGGCCAAGGTCCGCCTTAGCATTCTTGATCGCCTCAAGGATGTACCCGATGGCAAATATATTGACGTGACCGCGATCACCCCGACCCCACTGGGCGAAGGCAAATCAACCACCATGGTTGGTTTAAGTGAAGCCCTCGGTGCTCACCTGGGCAAAAACGTTTTCACCGCCATTCGCCAACCTTCACAAGGCCCAACCTTTGGGATCAAGGGCGGCGCTGCCGGTGGTGGCTACAGCCAGGTTGTCCCAATGGAAGATTTCAACCTCCATTTGACCGGTGATATTCATGCCATTACCGCGGCGAACAACTTGCTTGCCGCAGCCATTGACACCCGCATGTACCATGAATCTCGCCAAAGCGACGATGCCCTCTTCCGCCGCCTGTGCCCATCCGCCAAAGATGGCAGCCGAAAATTCGCCCTTCCAATGCTCAAACGTCTCAAAAAATTGGGCATCAACAAGACCGATCCCAACGATCTGACAGAAGAGGAAATTTCCCGCTTTGTTCGTCTCGATATCGATCCCGAGACCATGACCTGGCGCCGCGTTGTTGATATCAACGATCGTATGTTGCGCGGCATTACCATCGGGCAAGGCCCCAAGGAATCCGGCTTTACGCGCGAAACTGGTTACGACATCACCGTTGCCAGCGAAATTATGGCCATCCTGGCCCTGACCACCGATCTGGCTGATATGCGCGAACGTTTTGGTAATATCGTAATTGGAACTAGCAAAGCTGGCGACGCAATCACCGCTGAAGATATCGGTGCTGCTGGTGCGATGACTGTCCTGATGAAGGACGCGATCATGCCTACGATGATGCAGACCCTTGAAGGCACGCCTGCTTTCGTGCACGCCGGACCTTTCGCTAATATTGCCCACGGCAACAGCTCAATCATTGCCGACAGGATCGCTCTCAAACTGGCCGATTACGTGGTCACCGAATCCGGTTTTGGCGCTGACATCGGTATGGAAAAGTTCTTCAACATTAAATGCCGCTATTCCGGACTGATCCCCAATTGTGTGGTGCTGGTTGCCACCGTCCGTGCTCTCAAGATGCATGGCGGCGGACCTGCCGTAAAAGCTGGCGCCCCATTGGCCCCCGAATATACTGAAGAAAACCTCGAGTTGCTCAGAGCTGGAATGCCCAATCTCCAGGCTCATATTGAAAATGCGATGAGCTTCGGCATTCCGGTCGTTGTAGCTGTCAACAGCTTCAAAGACGATACACCCGCCGAGGTTGAACTTGTTCGCAAGATGGCAATCGAAGCCGGTGCAGAAGATGCCGTCGTCTCCCGCCACTGGATGGAAGGTGGCGCAGGATCCACAGCGCTTGGTGAGGCAGTGGTAGCAGCCTGTGAAAAACCGAGCGACTTCAAATTCCTGTACCCGCTCAAGGGCACCAGCATTAAAGATAAGATCGAGATCATTTGCAAAAAGATCTATGGCGCTGATGGTGTGGAATACTCCGAAGAAGCCGAAAAGAAGATTGCGCTTTACACAAAACTTGGTTTCGATGAACTGCCAATGTGCATGGCAAAGACTCACCTGAGCATCAGCCATGATGCGAATCTTAAGGGTCGCCCGACTGGTTTCACTGTCCCGATCCGTGATCTGCGCGCATCCGTCGGCGCAGGCTTCATCTATCCGCTCCTGGGCGAGATGAGCACCATGCCTGGTCTCCCAACCCGACCGGTTTACTATGACGTCGACGTCGACCTCGAAACCGGACAGGTACTGGGGCTGTTTTAAGTCAAATTTTTATGCTATCTTGTTGTAGTCTATAAAGATAGCAACAAATTTAATAGCAAAAATGCGTCTCAAATGAGGCGCATTTTTGATTCTCGTGGTAAAAATTAGGAAGAGACTTTATTCCCATTTTAAAGACCCTCTTGAATTTTAATAAAAGAAACCGCATAATAGGATATCAAGCGTAAACAAAGGAGTATTTTATGCGCCGAAATAAATTCGCTGTACTTATTATTTTCACCACCACTATTACTGTGGTAGCTTGCAGTCTTCCTTTTTTTGCTCAAAATAGCGCACCTCCCCCTGCAACTCAGGCGCCGGTTATCCCTCCCCCTGTCGAAGCAACGGTATTTGTGGGTTTACCAACACCCATTCCTCCTACAAATACACCAGAGGCTGCCATCGTTCACCTTATGACTCCCTCTACGTCTCCCTCCGCTGGAGGAAATATCTATGATGTCTTCTCAAAAGATACCGCGCCGGAAAAACGTGCCCCGTATGGAGACTCGTATAAGATCAACCGTCTCGAACGCCCCTTCAAGCAAGATATGTTATATGTCGCTGATATGGATATTGTCACCTTTAACCTGGTCGAAGACGCAGATTGGTACTATATCTCCATCGAGTTGATCGGCAGTGATCCCAATAACAGCCTTGGGATCAATTACGGCGTTGAAATTGATCATGACGCTGATGGGTTTGGAGACACGATTGTCTGGGCAGAACCACCCTACACACAGGAATGGGGAAATTCAAATGTGCAAGTCTTTGAAGATAATAACCATGATACTGGCGGCCTCTCCGCCGAATTATCGGATGCCCCGATTGATACTGATGGCTATGAAACACTGGTATTTGATCGTGGGCTTGGCGACGACCCAGACCTGGCCTGGGTACGGATCAATGCCGGGCCGAAGGCGACCGTTCAGTTTGCCTTCAAAAAAGCTCTGACAGATGGGGCGTTTATGCTCGGGGTTCTCTCAGACGCGGGCTTAAAAGATGTCGGAATGCTCGATTATAACGACCGTTTCACCGCTGAGGTCGCCGGTTCTCCCATACGCGGCAACCAATATTATCCGCTTGGAGAACTTTATCTTGTGGACAATGCCTGTCGTGAAGCCTTTGGTTTCAAGCCAAGCGGTTACGAACCCCAGCTCTGTCCACGCCCGGAAAAGGAGCCCAAGGAAGATACCGGTTGCGATAATCCCAGCCAGTATGGAGATGCAGGGAGTTGCGTGGCAGCGGGATGCAAATGGGAATTTCCTCTGAACACTATTGCTGTTTTTCCTCCATATTGCACTTACCCTTAAATACAATTTATTCAAATATTAACATCCAAAGGAGACCATGATGAAGCGAAATAAAATCACTGTTCTGGCTATTTCCACAATCGCTATAACTGCGCTGGCTTGCAGTCTTCCATTTTTAGCTAGTAACGCGCCTCCAGTCGCAACCCAGGCTCCCGGAATCCCGCCACCTGTTGCAGCAACACCAGCGGTGAGTTTTCCTACGCCCATTCCCTCTACCAGCATCCCAGACATAGTCCATTTGATAACACCCGCCTCATCATCATCTACCGGGGGCCTCTATTACGATGTTCCCTCTGAGGGGACTGCATCGGAAAAACGCGCTCCGGGTGGGGATTCGTATAAGATTAACCGGCTTGAACGACCCTTCAATCAAGATATGACCTATATCTCTCATATGGATATTGTCACTTACAATCTCAGTCAGGATTCTGATTGGTATTATATTTCCATCGAGCTGATCGGTGCAGATCCAAATCACAGCATTGGGATCAATTACGGTGTTGAAATTGATAATGATATTGATGGCTTTGGTGATACGATCGTTTGGGCTGAACCACCCTATACAAAAGAGTGGGCCAACACAAATGTGCAGGTCTATGATGATAAAAACCATGATACCGGCGGCCTCTCTTCTGAAAAATCGGATGCCCCCATTGATACAGATGGCTATGAAACCCTTGTTTTTGATCGCGGGCTGGGCGACGACCCCGACCTGGCCTGGGTACGGATCAACGCCGGGTTGAAAGCGACCGTTCAGTTTGCCTTCAAGAAATCTCTCACGGATGGAACCTTTATGCTCGGTGTCCTTGCGGATGCCGGCTTACGGGATGTCGGAATGTTGGACTATAACGACCGTTTCACCGAAGAAGTCGCAGGATCACCCATTCGTGGCAAACAACATTATCCTCTGGGAGAACTTTACCTGGTGGATAATGCCTGCCGCTCGCCTTACGGATTTATCCCAACCGGCTTTGAACCGCAGATCTGCCCCACCGAGGCACCCCCGCCGAGGGAACCAGGCACTCCATCAACACCTGGTGCATGCGTGCAACCTCCCTCTTGTCAACCGCCAGATTATTGGTTTGGCGAACCAAATTGTTACTGTCAACCAGGGCTATACTAAAACATCTTAATCTTCAACAAAACGGAGAAATACCTGATTCCCCAATAAACGCCCGCGGGGAGTCAGGCGTAAGACTTCCGAAGTTTTAGAAACTTCGGAAGTCTTTTTATCTGCCCACTCAAGCAAACCCAACCCGATCAATTCGTCAATTTCTTTGGAAAATACATTTTCCAGCGAGCGTCCAAAGCGGGTATGAAATGCCTCAGCGGAGACGCCTTCATTCGTCAGGCGCAAACCCATCAGCAGGTGTTCCTGCATCTCCTGCTCGGAGCCAACAATTTCTTTGCTGACCACCGCCGGTGATAATGGGAAACTCAGCTGACAAAACGAAGAAAGACCTGATTCCCCAATAAACGCCCGCGGGGAGTCAGGCGTAAGACTTCCGAAGTTTTAGAAACTTCGGAAGTCTTTTTATCTGCCCACTCAAGCAAACCCAACCCGATCAATTCGTCAATTTCTTTGGAAAATACATTTTCCAGCGAGCGTCCAAAGCGGGTATGAAATGCCTCAGCGGAGACGCCTTCATTCGTCAGGCGCAAACCCATCAGCAGGTGTTCCTGCATCTCCTGCTCGGAGCCAACAATTTCTTTGCTGACCACCGCCGGTGATAATGGGAAACTCAGCTGATTTTTTTCTTGGGATAACCGATCAATATAGGGCTGAATGCCCAGGATGTTCGCATAGCGCATCCCGGTGGCATAACCGTGTCCACCGGCACCAAATCCCAGATAGGGGAGGTTGCGCCAGTATTGCAGATTATGCTGGCATTCTTGATTCGGTTTAGTCCAATTACTGATTTCGTATTGTTGATAATCCTTTGCATAGAGATAATCACTTGCCCACTCATACATCTCCGCGGCCAGATCGGGATCGGGTAGCGGGAGCATTCCACGCTCGGCCCAAAGTCCAAAGGGGGTCCCCTCTTCAATGGTCAGGGCATATAGGGAGAGATGCTTCGGGTGCAGTCCCAAAATCAATTTAACGGTAGCCTGCCAACGCTCCAGGCTTTGTTCCGGCAAACCAAAGATCAAATCAAAACTCAGGTTATCAAAGCCTGCTTTTCGGGCGGCAAGTGCTGCAGAGATGACATCCCCATAAGAATGGTTGCGCTCCAGCATGCGCAGCTCGTCGGGATGCGCTGATTGGACACCCAGGCTCAGCCGATTGAATCCAAGGGCGTAGAGGCCTTCCAGATAGCGCTCCGTGAGCGTGCCGGGATTGGCCTCCAATGAAATTTCTGCATCTTCTCTCAAATTGAAATTTTGTCGGAGAGTTTTAAAAATGGATGAGAAATCCGAGACGCTCAGGAGGGAGGGCGTGCCACCGCCAAAGAAAATTGTGCTGGCCTCAACTTCTTCCGGCGCAGCCTGCCCAACGATCTCTATCTCGCGGCAGAGGGCCTCCACGTAGGCCGGGATGAGGGCATCCTGCCCGGCGTAGGTGTTGAAATCGCAATAGGCGCAGCGATGGCGGCAAAAGGGGATGTGAAAATACAGGGCGTGTTCAGTCATTTTTTTCAAAGAAATCCAAAAACATATGCGATGAGGTTAATGCCACTTCGGGGTGTGCCTCTCCGAAAGCACGCAGACGCGGCTCATGCGGTCCCAGGACAAGGCGAATGGCCCAGGCCGGGATATCCTGCCGGAAATCTGCAGCCGCATCGCCAGAATGCAGATGCCAGCCTTTTTCTGTTTTGACAGCTACCCCGCAATGTCCGCGCGTGTGCCCGACCAACGGGATCAGCCAGATCTCTGGCGAAAAGGGGAGCCGAATCGCATCAAAATCAAACCACTTTTCATCAGTCAAATCATGCAGCACAAATACCGGATGATGTGCAATATGCTCTCTGACATATGCCAAATCGAAAAAGCTCTTTCTTCTCCCCAAAAAAGCATCAAACTCATCGCGAAACAAGTGAATTTTCGCCTGAGGAAAATCCGCAATCCCGCTCAAATGGTCAAAATGCATATGCGTCAACAGTATATGCCGAATGTCTTCGGGTTGATACCCCAATTGCCGGATTTGATGGAGCGCCGTTTCTCGTGGATCAAAAGGCATTTTTGTGATCCGGCGAAATATTCTGGTAAAAAGAGATGGATTTTTATATTCTTCGCTGCCAAGTCCAGCATCAACCAGAATAAGCCCTTGCTCGGATTCAATCAGCAAAGAGAGCAATCCTGTGCCCCATTCTTTCGGAAAATGTGCACTGCAAGAAAAGGTATTTAGAAAGTGGATAGCCATAAAGTAATCCTGTATCAAAATGAATACACTGATAATATCATGACAGATGAAAATTCGATGTACAATAAAAGTCTATTAAAAGGAGTGGCTTTATGGCCTGGCTTTCTGATAAAAAAAGCACGAGAGTATTATTAAAGGCTCTCAGCAGCAATGACATAAATAAGCGCAGTCAGGCTGCCAGTGAATTCCTGCAGATGGGAGAAGAAGGTGCTGAAACATTAATCTCTGCACTGGATAGTCAGGATCCGACATTACGTGAAATGTCTGCCCGGATTCTGGTCAAACTGGATGCACAGGCCCTCCCCGCATTAAGTGCAGCCCTGAAAAATGCTCCCCCTGCCACTAAAGAAGAAGTTTTTAAAATATTGGGGAAGCTCAAAATTCAGACTTCTTTTGAGCTTCTTATCACCTCGCTTAAAGGGAATAATTTCAAGGAGCAAATCCTTGCAGCAAATACATTGGGTGAGATCGGTGATCCACAGGCAATCCCGCAACTGCTTGTCGCTTTGAGCGATGCCGACCCCGATGTGCGCATTGCAGCTGCCACAGCACTGGGGAAATTTCGTGCTCCACAGACCTACCCAAATATCGCTGATCTCCTCGACGATGTAGAAATTAATGTTCGCATGGCCGCCGCAAAAATATTGGGCGAAATTCATGATCCGATCACGATCCCGTATCTGGCGGAAGCGTTACGGGATTCTTTTTGGTGGCTGGGAAGAGATGAAGCGATTGAAACCCTGATGGGGGTAATTGCATCGTTTGGCAAGGATGCCCTTGACGATTTGATCGAGGTGATGGGCGATAAAGAACCCAGTGTACGCCGCTTCGCCATTGCACTACTCCGTCCACTAAAGGAACCCCGCATACTTGAGGGGCTGGAAATGGCTTTTTATGATAATAACTACGATGTTTCCGAGACTGCTCTTGAGGCATTGATCGAGTTTGAAGAAATCGCACTTCCAATCCTTGTTGAGGCGATTGGCAGCCCAACTGAATGGCTGCGGATGAAAGCTGTGAATGGTCTTGGTGAGATTGGCGGCGATCAAGCTGTCATCCATTTGCTGGAGATGCTCGGAGATAAATCTCCGATTGTTCGCAAGGAGACTATCGGGGCCTTGAAAAAGCTCAAGGATGACCGGGCTCTGCCGACCTTAAGTGCGATCGCAGCGGATCGAAAAGATAAAGAAATCTCCCGGCTGGCGCGCCAGGCTATCGCAGCGATCGAAGCTTCTTATTGATATTCAGATATAAAAGTTATGAGCGTCCCGCAGGTTTATGTTGCTTTAAAATCCAAATCACGGGAACCTGCGGGACGTTTTACTTAGGGAAAATTAACCAATTTAAGGTAACATCAATAATATTCCCCCACCCCATCCAATACCCAACCTATTTTCCAAAGAAAAATCCCGTCAAATAATACCTTGACGAGGTCGGATAAAGATCATTGCAATTAGGCGCGGCGTCCACCTTTGAGTTCATCTATTAATGTATCGAGAGCATCCCAATCGCCCTTGTTCGCCAATACGGCCTGCTCTATCCAACCAGCTGAATCCATCATTTGCAGGTTGGCTGCATCCAGGATTTCGTCTATTTTCTTCGCACCCATTGCAGCCAGGCCGGCATACGTAGTAACACCAGCGTTATTTAAAATCTTTTCAACTTTAGGTCCAATTCCCTCAAGCTTTTTCAGGTCGTCTGAGGCTGAAGATGCGGACTGGACAGATTTATCTCCTTTTATGCTGGCGATCCATCCAATAATGACAATCAACGCAAAAAGACCAAGCACGAGCCAAAGAAGCCAGGTCAGATCAGGTCCTTCTGCGCTTTCGGATAATACATTAAGTACAAACATTACTCCTCCAAATTGAATTTATATAGGTTTGAACAGTCCAACGACCATCCTCCCCCAAATATAAATTGAAGCTTTGCGGGTGTCAATGAATAGCATGGTCTCATGGATGTATAATAACAAAATGGATAATATCCCACCTGTTTCTGTCGCATTGAATAAGGAAAATGTGCCTCACAAAGTATTTACGCACCAGACCCCTGTTAAAACAATTGAAGAGGCTGCAGCGGCCCGAGGGCAAGCCCTCTCTCAAATTATCCGCAGCATTCTCTTTCGGATTGAAAAAGATCAATTTGTATTGGTTATGATCGCCGGGCCAACCCAACTTTCCTGGCCAGCATTGCGTGCCCATCTTGGACAATCACGCATGACGATGGCAACCAAAGATGAGGTGCTGCGTGTCACAGGCTATCCAATCGGCACCGTAGCGCCAATTGGCTTGAAACAGCCCTTACGCTTGCTTGCTGATAAAAGTGTCTTTTCTCCAGAGGAAATCTCTCTGGGGATCCGGTCAACGCGGCACCGCGATCATCATCAAGACAAAAGATTTGAAAAAATATTTGGAAAATGTTGAAGTAGGAAGTTTTGCTGATTTGAGAAAGTAATCATTTGGAGGAATTATTTTGAGATCATCCAGCTTTTTGAAGCCAAAAATTACCCCTTGGGAAGCAGGCGAGGTCCCCACGGAAGTAGCTATTGGCCAATTTCTGAAAGAGGAGAGTTTATCCTATCAACCCTGGTCAAATGGCCCAAATGATCTCTACCCGCCTCATGTCCACACATACAACAAGATCATTTACGTTTTGCGCGGCTCTATCACCTTTATTTTGCCGGAGGAAGATCAAATAATTACCCTGAACCCCGGTGACCGCCTGGAATTGCCAGCCAAGATCGTTCACAGTGCTGTAGTCAGCTCACAGGGCGTGACCTGCTTTGAAGCGCACTGTTAGGAAATCATCTCATGAATAAATTGGTATTTATTTTGAACGTCGTATTTTTAATGACTGCTTGTGGCCCATCGCCAGAAGAGCAAGCGACTATGACCGCAGCCGCTTGGACAGCCACATTTACAGAAACTACAACTCCAACCAGTACCCTAACCCCGACTCTGACATCCACGGCTACGGCTACGATTACGGCTACCCCAACTCAGACACCTACTCCGACCATTACTCCAACGCCAACCTTTGCTTTCCCTGGGGTGGTGGTCAGTGCTGCTCAGGCACACTGCAGATACGGACCGAATGTCGCTTACCTGCACGCTGCAGATCTATATGAAGGCGATAAGGGAACCGTCCGCAGCCGTTGGAATTTGAGCAAATGGCTGTATGTGAAGTTCGATAAACTCGACTATTTTTGTTGGGTTGCCCCCTCTGTAGTCGAAGTCAGTGGGGATATCCAGACCGTTGTCAAATTGGATGAACTCAACTTGCAACAAATTGGATACAATCAATATGGCCCGCCAGGCAACGTTGCTGCCACCCGCAATGGCAGTCAGGTTACCATCACCTGGAACCAAGTTAAGATGACCAAAGATAAAGACCGCGGTTATTTCCTGGATATGTTCGTTTGTCAGGATGGATATTATCTGTGGTGGCCGATTTCGTTCTCCGATCAATTCACGACCAGCTATACGGTCAAGGATGAAGCAGGGTGTCCCATCCCGTCCCAGGGCGTGATCTATACCGTTGAAAAACACGGATACAGCGAACCAAAGACGATCATCTGGCCAAGCCCCTAGCCTAAACTAAAATCAATTTACAAAAAAGGGCTGTCATTTTGAAAATGACAGCCCTTCTCTTTTCTAAACAACAATCTATGCGCGATGCTCCAGCGCGGAATGTGCAGCGGCTAATCGGGCGATTGGTACACGGAAAGGCGAACAGGATACATAATTCAAACCAATTTGATAGCACCAATCAATTGAATTTGGGTCGCCACCATGCTCCCCACAAATACCGCATTCCAGATCAATCCGCGTTGCGCGACCTTTTTTGACGGTAATATCCATCAATTGACCTACACCTGTGCGGTCAATTGTCTGGAAGGGATTTTCCTCGAGGATGCCGTCTTCCACATATTTGACCAGGAAGTTGCGCTCAGCGTCATCACGGCTGTAGCCAAAAGTAAACTGGGTCAGATCATTGGTGCCAAAGGAGAAGAATTCGGCAGTTTCAGCGATCTGGTCTGCGGTCAGGCCGGCGCGGGGGATCTCGATCATCGTGCCAAATTTATAGGAGAATTCAACACCTTTTTCAGCCATCACCTCGGCCGCGATCTTCTCCAGTTTTGGCTGGATAAAATGCAGTTCGTTGACGTGTCCCGTCAACGGGATCATCACCTCCGGATGTGGATCAAAGCCTCGTAATTTGACATCTGCCGCGGCTTCGAAGATGGCGCGGACTTGCATGGACACGATCTCTGGCAACATCACGCTCAGGCGGACGCCCCGCAATCCCATCATCGGGTTGCTCTCGTGAAGTGCCTCAATTTCCGCCAAAAGCCTTTCTTTTTCAATCGCATCTTCACCCTTGACCCGGGCTTCAATCACACTCTCGAGCAATTCGCGCTCATCAGGCATAAATTCATGCAGCGGCGGATCAAGCAAGCGGATGATGACGGGCAGCCCGGTCATCGCTTCAAATAGACCATCAAAATCTGAGCGTTGGAACGGCAGCAGCTTATCGAGGGCAGCCTGACGCGTTTCAACATCATCACCTGCGAGAATCATTTTTTGGACAATGGGCAGGCGTTCCGGTTCGAAAAACATATGCTCTGTCCGACAGAGTCCAATCCCTTGGGCTCCATAAGAGCGAGCGCGGCGGGCATCTTCGGGATAATCAGCATTGGCCCAAACCTGGAGACCCCTGGTCGGCCAACCCTCAGGGGCTGTGCGGATCCCTTCGGTAGCGGAAATTTCATCGGCCCAGTTGAGCAATGTGAGCAAGTCTGTCTGCTCCTCCAAAATCGGGGCAACGGAATCAATCTTCCCCAGGAAGACTTCGCCGGTGGTTCCATCCACAGAAATCCAATCACCTTCGACTACTGTCACACCACCAGAAACGAATTGCCGTTTTTCCATATTTATGCGTACAGCAGACGCTCCAACCACACACGGGATACCAAATTGGCGAGCTACAACAGCCGCGTGGGAAGTTGCGCCACCTTCGCTGGTAAGAATACCTTTTGCCGCGAGCATGCCATGGACATCATCCGGCTTGGTAAAAGGGCGTACCATGATCACATCCTGGCCCTCTTCCTTTGCCTTAGCTTCAGCTGTGTCTGCATCAAAATAGACCCGACCAACAGCCGCTCCGGGCGACGCGTTCACACCTGTTCCGAACATCTTGCCTGCATCATCAGCGGCGCGTTTGGCTGCTTCCACAAATTGGGGGTGCAGGAGTGTATCTACCTGTTCGGGTTGAACACGGGTAACTGCCTCTTCTTTGGAAATCAAGCCTTCATTCGCCATATCAACAGCAATGGTCACAGCCGCTTTGGCGGTTCGTTTCCCATTACGGGTTTGGAGCATCCACAATTTGCCGTGCTCAATTGTAAATTCGACATCCTGCATTTCGCGGTAATGGGCTTCCAATTTATCACAAACGGCGATATAGTCAGCGTAAGCCTCAGGAAGTTCGGCTTTCATCATCCCTACTTCTTTTGCATTGCGAATTCCCGCGACCACATCTTCGCCCTGGGCATTCATCAAATATTCACCCCAGTTCTTGCGTTCGCCAGTAGATGGATTTCGCGTGAAGGCCACACCTGTTCCTGAGTTTTCCATATTGCCAAAAACCATCGTCTGAATATTAACTGCGGTGCCCAGATCATGGGAAATATTGGCCGCATTGCGGTAATCAACAGCGCGTTTGCCATTCCAGGAACTGAAGACGGCTTCAGTTGCCAGCTTCAGTTGTTCGTATGGATCCTGTGGGAAATCATACCCCTTATGTTTATTGGTGACAGCTTTGAAAAGCTCAGTCAGGGCTTGCCAATCGTGGGCTGTCATTTCCGTGTCAGATTTGTAGCCCTTCTCTTCTTTATATGCTTTCAAAGGATGCTCAAAAGCTTCATCATCAATCCTTAATACAACCGAGCCAAACATCTGCACAAGACGACGATAAGCATCATACACGAATCGCGCATCACCAGTCATCTTAACCATACCATCAGCAACTTCGTCGTTCATGCCAATGTTGAGAACAGTATCCATCATCCCAGGCATGGAGAATTTAGCACCAGAACGACTGGAAACCAACAGCGGGTTTTTGGGATCACCAAATTTCTTACCTGTAGCGGATTCAGTTGCCTTTATGGCATCCAGTTCCTGCTCCCAAAGTCCCTTCGGGAATTGATTACCAGATTCGAGATACGCCAGACAAGCTTCGGTTGTGGCCGTAAATCCGGGAGGAACCGGAACGCCGATTCGAGTCATGTCCCCAAGATTCGCTCCTTTACCTCCCAGCAAACTACGAACTGCATCCCAGTCACCAGCGTGTTTTTCCGCTTCGGCAACTTCATCAAATAAATATATCCATTTATGCATCTTTGAAACTCCTTGTCAGTTTGACAGCAAAAAACCACCATAAGATGGTTGAAATTTTCACTTAAGATAGTTTATCATAAAGCCATATTTTGGTCAGTTTTCCTCCATCTTATTCCTCACCTTACAAATTTGTTAACTGGTTGATAGGTCTATTTTACGATTTATAAAGGATAATTGGGACGGAGAAAAATTAATATGCCTTTTAAAGTTTTAGCTATTGATGATGACATTGCCATGACTGAGCTACTAACATTATTGTTACAGTCTCAAAATTTTGAGATCAAAACGGCAAATAACGGTCCAGATGGAATTGAACTTCTTCGCGAGATTAAGCCTGATATTATCCTTCTTGACCTGATGATGCCCGGCATGGATGGCTGGGAAACCTGTAAAAAAATTCGCTCGTTCAGCAACATTCCCATTATTGTAATTTCTGCACTCAATAACCCGGAAATAGTTGCCAGTGCACTGGATGCAGGCGCAGATGATTTTTTAGTCAAGCCCATTCCAAACAAGGTTCTGGTTGCTCATATCAAAAACCTTGCACGGCGCGCCACAGGACAGTTTGGACCCATTTCGCAATTGGTAAATACTTCAAAGCCAACCTTTTCTTAGCACAATCATTTTAGCAAAGAGCGCAACTAATAGGTTACGCTCTTTGCTTTTATTTTTTCGCAGCCAACCATTCTCGGCCAAAAACCAAGGCCTCGTCTTTTTTCTCGATCTCACCAACAGCCTGCCCCTCCCGGATTGCCTCAAGCAATCTTCCTACTAACGGACCAGGGCTCATATCGAAGGCCTTCATCACTTCATGCCCATTGAGCAAAGCAGGTGGTTTAACGACTTCTGTGGGCCGCTCCCAAAGATTCTCGAGCAATAAGCGGCAAATATCCAATTCTGCCTTCCAAACATCCTCCGGCAATCCATGTCCATAAGTCGCGCGCAAATCCGCCAGAGAAAGCAGGATAATATCTGCTCCTGCATCTTGTGTATCCCGGAAAAAGCGATAGATCGCTCGCCGGGAGGGTTGCTTCCCTTCATCAAGCAGCTGCCTCGTCATTGAGTGGATGCGCAAATGACCGCGAATAATCCGATCCAATCTGTCGATTTCATCATTGCTCATATGCAGGGCTCTTGCACGTTCAGTTGCTATAGCCGCACCTTCACCCTCATGTCCCAAAAAGCGAATACGGCCATCATCACCGGTTTTCCTTGTCAAGGGCTTGCCGACATCGTGGTAGAGTGTAGCGAAAAAGAGCAAACCCTGCAAAGAACGTTCGGTCGTTAGCCTCACCCCAAAATGTGCAGCAAAGTCTTCACGGTAACGCCCCAACCGCAAAACAAGAAGTCCATTATGAAACTCGGAGGCCATGCTCGAATCATATTGTACAGAAAGGGCATTTAGAATCGACTTGAGATGGCGCAGTGCAGTCAATGTATGGGACCAAACATCATCCACATGCGGAGATGACTGTACGCATCCATTTAGCGCAGACAATTCTGGAAGGATTGCAGGAAAAACATCGAGCATTTCAAGCGCACGGAATGCAGTTGAGGGTTGTTTCCCATCCAGGATTCGAAATAGTTCATCCCTTTGGCGTTCGGGAGATGTTTGATAAAGAGCAGGAACTGCCTCTTTCATTGCCGCCCTCGTCTCAGGAAGGATATGAAAGCCAAAATCTGCTGCCTGTCGGATAGCCCTCAAAATGCGGACAGGATCGTCGTTAAGGCTGGCAGGAGAGCAAAGACGTAAATTCTTGGCGAGCAAGTCAGCAACCCCGCCAAGAGGGTCGTAAATAGCTTGTGAATGCACATCCAAGGCAATGGCGTTGAGGGTGAAATCTCGCCCACGCAGGTCACCTTCAAGGTCGTCACCGCGGAAGGCAGCAAAATCGAGTATATGGCGAGTACCATCATTGTGGAGTAGAACAAGACGGGCAGCGCCCCGCTCAGCATCGAGCGGATAGTAGGCAGCACCAATTCGATTCGCTACTTTCCGGGCAAGCTTTAGAACATCGCCAGGCACTCCGCCGAGTACAGGCAAGCTGAAATCAAGGTCGTGGCTAACCCGTCCAAGCAAAGTATCGCGGACAGCGCCTCCGATCAAAAACAAAGGTTGGTCTGCCGGGATCGCATCCACAACTGCAGATAATAAAGGGGAGGTTACCAGGGGTTCAGCAGGAGACATATAGAGGATCTCAGGGATTTCTTTGTGGCGGGATTTTTTCGCCGCATGGCTTGCTTGCTCGGGTGTACCACCATGAGCAATAATTTTTTCATTTACTCGCGCAACCCATCGCCCAGCATAAGAAGAAGAATGGGTATTCTTGTTTTCTTCTCCAGGAGGCTGGGATTTGTTGACCATTATTTAATCGGCAGGTTCGTATTTATCTAAATCAACAACACCGATAAAGGGCAAACCTCGAAAAAACTCATCGATATCAAGGCCATATCCAAAGACAAATTTATCTTCGATATTAAACCCTCGATATTTGAGGGGAACATCAACTTCACGGCGGGCAGCTTTATCAAGCAGGGTACAAACTTCGAGAGAGGCGGGGTGTTGGGCTGAGAGTCTTTCTATGACGGATGCGAGGGTGAGTCCGCTATCAATAATATCTTCAACAAGCAGTACGTGTTTGTCCCGAATGTTAATTTGCAAATCAAGGGTTACGCGCACATCTCCTGTCGATTCCCTTGCCCCCGCCCCATAAGAGGAAATTGCCATAAATTCCACTACATGCGGGATGTCGATCTTTTTCATCAAATCAACCGTGAAGAATACGCCACCTCGCAAAATACATACCAGGAGCAGTTCCTTGCCCAAATAATCTTTGCTGATCTCTGCGCCTAATTCGGCAATGCGTGTCTGGAGATCTTCTTTTGAAATAAGGATTTCTTCGAGAAAATTTTTATAGTCTTCCACAATTAACCTCTTGATCAAATGGTTTATTATGATGTTTTTTACGTACGACTTCTATCGAGGCACCACGTGATGTTTGCGGCAACGTGCCTCGTAGAGCTCATCGGCGCCCACGATGACAATGGGATCATCATAATGAGCGGGCTCTCCATTAACCAGGCGCTGTGTGCGGCTTGCCTCCCCTCCACAGACCATACAAATAGCACGCAATTTGGATACTTCTTCAGCCTGCGCCAAAAGTGCGGGCATGGGTCCAAAAGGTTCGGAGCGAAAATCCTGATCCAGTCCGGCAACGATCACCCGGATGCCTTTCTCGGCCAACTCTTCAGTAACTGCAATCACATCTGCGTCAAAAAATTGTGCTTCGTCAATGGCGACAACCGTAACGCCATCCAGAAGATGTGCCAATATTTCACGACTTACTTCAATGGGCATCGCTGCAAATTCTGCGCCCGCATGAGAAGAAACCTTCTCCACAGCGTAACGAATATCAATTGCCGGCTTAAAAACCTGTACCTTTTGACGGGCTATGGTTGCCCTGCGTAATCGACGGATCAGCTCATCTGTCTTTCCACAGAACATGGACCCGGTGATGACTTCGATAGAGCCATTTGTATGCTTCATGCTTCTCCTCACCATATTTCTTCATAAATCAAGGTTCAAGTCCCCTATAAAAAATGGGCAGTCGCGAATGCTTCTGCCCATTAAGTGTACCTGAGATTTAATTTTGCGCAATCCTTAGGCTTCCGCAACCTCAGAGAGGTCGTAGCCCATCGCGCGCAAAGCCTTTTTGGCGTCAATTAGCGATTTTTGACCAAAGCCAGTAATCGCTAGTACAACTTTCTCGCCTTCATTATATTTTTTCATAAATTCGCCAACATCGGTAATGCCAGCTTTCAACAAGGCATCAGTTCCGCGTTTGCCGAGATCCAATTCCGCGATTGGGCGGGTTGGAGAGATAAGCGCCTGTTCCTTCGCATCTTTGGCATCAACATACTCCCGGCGAGCCTGCAAGCGTTTGTAGAAACGATCAACCTGACCCTCGGTATCAACGAGACGTTGTAAATCACCAGTGTAGAAGGGATGACAATTCGAGCAAATTTCTGTGTGAATTTCGGGCTGAGTAGAACCAGTTATCCATGTTTTCCCGCACACGCAGGAAACTTTGGATTCTGGGTAATAAGTGGGATGAATTTCGGGCTTCATTTTCTTTCCTTTTTGCAGTGAGGCTTAGCTTTGAACCGGAACAACATTTACTCGTTTGCGTCCACGGTTTATATCGAACATCACCTTACCCTCAGCAACAGCGAAGAGAGTGTGATCACGCCCAACGCCAACATTGAGGCCGGGTTTAATGCGCGTACCGCGCTGGCGAACCAAAATATTTCCGGAAATCACGGACTCGCCTGCGTATTTTTTTACACCAAGACGTTTTGATTTACTATCTCGACCGTTGCGGGTTGAACCGCCACCTGTTTTATGTGCCATAATTACCTCACAAGCTCACTAATTTTTTTTCGCCGTTTTGGCGGGTTTTTTCGCCGCAGGCTTCTTCGCAGCGGGTTTCTTGGCTGCCGGTTTCTTTGCCGCCGGTTTCTTGGCAGCAGATTCTTTTGCTGCAGGTTTCTTAACTGCAACTGGCTCAGCCGTTTTGGGTTCGACTTTCTCTTCCTTTACGGGCGTCGCTTCAGCTTTTGCTGCCTTTATGACCGCAGCTTTGCCAATTGCATTGATCTCCAAGCGAGTATACTGTTGACGATGTCCTTTTTTAAGACGATAACGTTTCTTTGGGTGATATTTGAAAACGATCACTTTTTTCCCCTTGAAATGCGCTGCAACAGTTGCACTAACTTTTACACCGCCAACTTCAGGGGTTCCAACTGTGAATTTTTCATCATCCACAACCATCAGAACACGATCTAGTTCAATCTTATCGCCCACTTCATCAGGCAAGCGATCAACCTCGATCGTCTCACCCTCGACGGCCTTATACTGCTTGCCGCCATTTTCAACAATAGCGTACTTCATTTTTTCTCCAATCTTCACTTCACCGCAACCCCTGCGAGGATGGTCTTCGTCCCAGCGCCTGAGTGCGGGAAAGCTTGGGTTTTTACAAGAATTTGCCCCGGCCAAGAACTCAGCAGGAGCTTAACGGGTTGTATTATAGCATAGGCGGGGCTGGTGTCAACATTTTTTCCAGGCTAATTATTGCAGATATAAAACCGCGCCGATCTGAGTTTTGACGTTGATCCAGGCTGATTAATTTCCTAATTCTTATAGCCGTTCGTCCACTCCAACATCCAGGATCGCCAAGCCTGTGACGACTTTAGGGTAAAAATCTGTCGATTTCTGGGGCATTTTTTCGCCCATCTCGGTACATGCGGTGATTTGCTCCATGCGAGTCGCATTGACGATGAAAAGGAGGGTAGTCTCTTCAGCAGCAACACGATCGTATCCAAGATCAGTTTCACGCAAATATTCAATACCCTCTATCGCGTCGATTGTCGCCTCGCTGATTTCCATCACATGCTCAAGGAGAAGTTTATGCAAGATGCTCGCGTCCAGGGTTTGCCAAACCTGTGCACGGGACGGGGCAAGAGTCTCCATGATGGAAGCAGATTTCAGGGTCAGGAAGTGGAAACGGTCTTTCGTCGCCAGACCGAAGCAACCCATTTTGCCAACCGCAGATTCCATTTTGGATTCCAACGCAGCCCGACTAACCACTTCATCAATCTCAAAGAATTCTGCAGCTTTGGCGAGAATATCACCAGCGCTCATTTTTTTATAATCAAAAATCAGACGATGGGTTGGCAAAATTGTCAGCCCAGGATTGCTCATGCTGACCAGGGCAACCATCAGATAATTAAATCCAGCATCTGGGGGGGCGTCAGGAAATTTTGCACGTTGCTCATCACGATAAGCGAGCGCCGTTTCGTAGCGATGATGTCCATCTGCGATGATAAGTCCTGTCTTGGATGCCATTTCGGCTTGCACAACTGCCAGGACCGCATCGTCGGTAACAATCCACAGTTTTTGACGAACATCTTTTTCGAAGAGTTCGCGCACATCCACATCAGGTTCGCGCTGGATGGCGGCATCAAGGATGGTATCGATTTTGTTTTCTGCATCTGGATAAAGAGTGAAGATATTACCAAAGTAGGCCTCGGTAGATCGAGTGAGATTGAGCCGATCCATTTTGGGGCCATCGTGAGTGCGCTCGTGCGGCAAAACAATTCCCTCTTCAAAGCGGGCCAACTCAAGCGCTGAAATTATTGCCTTACGCGTGACTTGCTCTCCGTTGAGTGAAAATTCCTGATGGTACACGTAGATAGCGGGCTTATCTTCGCGAATCAATATGCCCTCGGCAAGCCATTTGGTCAAAAAAGCCTGGGCGCGAGTATATACATTTTCATCTGAGTTATCTGTCTCAAACTCCTTACCCTTAATCATGCGTGTCACGTTGTAATCGCTGAGGGCGTAATATTTCTCTTGTAAACCGTGGCGGATGCGATCGTAAGGTTGGCTGATTACGGTAGCCATATCGCTAATTTTATCTGGGTTGTAGCGGATACCCTTAAAAGGTTTTAGCTTTGCCATTTTTTCTCCTGAAGAATATTGCCCAAAACAAAGAGCACCTGGGAACACGAGGGAAAACTTTATAAAATTCGTTATGCTCTATGCTTCAACGTGCTCTACACATTAGAAAATTCTATTTTGTCAAAACGTTAATTACGTTCTTTGCGACCTCTGTGCCAACGCGGGCCTTTGCTTCAACAGTGCCCGCACCAATATGGGGGGAACCAATTACTCGATCAAGGGTATACAATTTATGCCCCATACTCGGTTCTTCGGTATAAACATCGAGGGCGGCACCAGCAACTTTGGCGCTTTTCAGCGCATCAAAGAGGGCATCTTCATCAATTGTGCCTCCCCGCCCGCAATTGATGATATACACGCCAGCTTTCATTTTTTCAAAGGCATCAGCGTCCAGAATATTATGTGTTTCTTTAGTGTAAGGAACATGCAGGCTGATAAAGTCTGCACAGGCTAAAAGATCCTCGAGAGATACGAGTTCGATTCCCTCAGCTTCTGTGACATAAGGATCGTAGGCGACTACAGTCATCCCAAGCGCGTTCGCTTTCTGACCTGTGGCTTGCCCAATCCGCCCAATACCCACAAGTCCCAGGGTTTTTCCTGCTATTTCTGTTCCCGAGAAGGATTTTTTGGCCCATTCACCACCTTCCATCGAGGCAGTCATCTGCGGGATATGGCGTGCAAGGGCAAAAATATAACCAATGGTTAATTCGGCTACAGCAGCGGTGGACGCGCTGGGGGTGTTGAGAACCTGGATTCCTTTTGAGCCAGCATATTCAACATCGATATTATCCAAACCAACCCCTCCACGAACAATGGCTTTGAGCCTGGTTGCCTTGTCAATCAGGGAGGCAGTGACTTTGGTGCGGCTGCGGACAACCATTGCGTCGTATTCATGGATGACTTCCAATAATTCTTCGGGCGTAATATCGGGTCTATTGACAACTTCAATTCCGGCGTCAGAAATCATATCGAGTGCTGTGATTGCTGTGGCATCACAGATTAATACTTTCATTTATTTCCTCCAATTATTTAGAGATCAAGAATCTCTTCTATCTGAGATGTAAGCCAGCGAAGATCTTCCATCTGAATATCACCCATATGCGCGATACGGAAGGCTTTTTCTTTAAGAACTCCATAACCGTTTGAGAGCATCGCCCCGCGTTTTGCCAATTCTTTATTTAGATCGGCAACACTGATATTCCGTGTATTGGTTATATTTGTTACGGTTGGAGAAAGATATTTTTCATCCGCAGCGTAAAGCCCAAAATATTTTCTCGCCCAATCCTGAATATACTTTGCCATTTCTGCATGACGGGCAAAACGCTTTTCCACACCTTCAGCAAGGATGCGATCCATTTGTACGTTGAGAGCATTGATCAGACTGATGGCCGGGGTTGCGGGAGTCTGATTTTTCACGGCTTTGCCTTCGAGGGCAACAAAATCGAAGTAATAGCCTTTATTTTCCATATTCTCAGAACGCGCAAAAGCGGCGTCGCTGACGGTGACTACACAAAGTCCCGGGGGCATGGCAAAGGCTTTTTGGGTACCAGCCAGGACAACATCAAGGTTCCAGTCGTCCACACGAATTTCGGCACCCGCCATGATACTGACCGCATCCACAAGAACGAGAACATCTGGATATTTTTCTTTGACCAACGCGGCGATCTCTTTGAGGGGATTTGTGACCCCTGTCGAGGTTTCGTTAAAGGTTATACAGACCGAATCAATCCCACCCTGCGCAAGTTTTTCGTCCACCATTTCAGGCGTGATGGCTTCCCCCATCTCAACTTTAATGACTTCGGTTTGCTTGCCATTCGCTGTCGCGATTTGCGCCCAACGCTTGGAAAATGCACCACAATCTGTCATCAGTGCTTTTTTCATCACACAGTTGCGAATCGCGCCTTCCATCATGCCGGTTGAAGAGGATGTTGAAAGATAAATGCGATTATTTGTATAAAGCATTTTCTTGAGTTTCTCGACCACCTCTCCATGCATGTCTGAATACAAAGAATCGCGATGTCCGATCATCGGCATCGCCATCGCTTCCAAAACCTCATCTACAACATGGGTTGGGCCAGGTATAAACAGTTTTTTATACACAAATTCCTCCAAATAAATTTCAATTTTAATACATGCAGACCAAATGTTTCTGAAAATACCAGCGCAATTATAACGTAGACCCGTTGTGTGGAACGCGCTAAACCGGTTATTGATATATTAGACTGCTTGCAAAAGTCTTTTTCCATTTTGCTCCCTACGCCGTCCTCGGCGCAGGCTCTCCTATTACCTCCGCCGTACCCTGCGAGTATGCTACGCGAAGGACGGTGGCAAGAGCACTTATGCAAGAGATCTATTATTATGAGAGATGTCTGCCGTAAATTACGAAGTTCCCACAAAAAAACCTTTTATGAGAACTTCGATTATGTTTTCTGAATTTACACCTGTACCAATCAGAATAATTTTTTCACTGTGGTTATTTGATGCGTACGAATTTTCTTTTGCCAACTTGCAATACGCCGGGATGTGGAAAGGCATCTCCTGCACGATCAAGGGTCTCCCCATCCAGTCGGACAGCTTTCTGATCCACCATACGTCGAGCGTTGGATTTGCTGTCTACCAAACCTGTTGCGAGCAGAACATCCAATATTGACTGGCCTTCCGCCAGCGAATACTCCGGCATGTCATCAGGGATATCCTTTTTCTGAAAGAGCTTTATAAAGGCATCTTCGGCAGGTTGAGCTGCATCTTCTCCATAGAAAATGCTTACAATCTCACGGGCAAGTTTCATCTTGGCATCTCGTGGATGCATCTCGCCGGAGGCAACAGCTCCCAAAAACGCATCAATTTCAGCTACACCAAAGCGGGTAACCAGACGGTAATAACTTTCCATCGCCGCATCAGGGATAGACATCACCTTTCCGTACATGTCATCAGCCCCTGAATTGATCGGAACGATATTGCCGATAGATTTCGACATACGCTGCACGCCATCTGTTCCTGGCAAAATACCACAGATCACACCAACAAGGGGTTTTTGTCCATGCGCCTCTTGCAATTTTCGCCCCCCCATCAGAATATTAAATAGTTGATCTGTGCCGCCAATCTGTACATCTGTTTCCATCGAGACCGCATCATATCCTTGCATGAGGGGGTAAAAGGTCTCGTGAATGTAGATAGGCTCACCGGAATCCAACCGCTTCGCAAAATTTTCTCGTGCCAAAAACTGCTGGACAGTAAAATTCTGCCCAAGACGAATTAAATCAACAAGGGTTAACTTCGAAAGCCATTCACCGTTGTAACGAACAATGGTCTTTTCTTTGTCTAAAACTCGAAAAGCCTGGTCCGAGTAGGTTTTTGCATATTCCATGACTTGCTCTTCAGTTAAAATTGGTCGGGCTTTATTTTTATCAGAGGGATCACCAACCAAAGCCGTATAACTCCCGATCAGGAAAGTTATTTCATGCCCCAAATCCTGAAATTGGCGCAACTTTCGCATGGAAATTGTGTGTCCCAAATGCAGATCGGTCGAAGTTGGATCATAACCACAATAGACGCGCAAGGGGCGGGCTTCTTTTTCGGCCTCGATCAAGCGTTGGCGGAGTTCCTTGGTCATCGCTTCTTTCAAAGCCTCATCGCCATACTCAGTGCCTTGCATTAACAGTTCGATTTGTTCGTCTATATTCATCCTTCACCTTCCTAACAAAAAAAATCGCATCACACTATCCGTTAGCGTGATGCGTGATCCACGAAACGTAATCATCAAGAGCGGGAATAATAATAACTCCCTTTTTCTTCATTCTGCAAAACAAGATTCGTTGCACTCAAGATTTCATCCAGGACAGCCTGCCCTTCAGAAAACCCCAAACGACCGCGTACTTCTCCCTGATATTGCACTTTTCCCAGGGTGCGGAACTCAAAATGCGACTCGCTGCCGATCACCTGAACAGATCTGCCCCACCGCAACGGCAGCACGTTTACGTTCTCAATCTCAGACCAGCTCAACCTGACTTTGCGGAGTCCATTCTCAAACGCGATCCCGTCAACATCCACTCGCATGATGGTTTTTCGATCCATCCAATTGCCCAGGGAAATGCTCAGCGCTGCAAACAACAAAAATCCCCAAAAGACCCGGGCTGCAACGGGAATATTATCCAACTGCCAGTTTAGGAAGCCCATTGCAAATGAAACAACAAGGGTTAAGACCCAGGCTGTCCCCTCACCGCGGCGGGAATTTAATTCGGGGCGAAGATCGTTTTCAAACATGGCGCATATTATACAGCAAAACAAAAAAAGATGAGATTCCCCCAATCCTAAGTAAAACGTCCCGCAGGTTCCCGTGATTCGGATTTTAAAGCAACATAAACCTGCGGGACGCTCATAACCTGTTTATCTGAATATCAATAGTTAGACCTCTAAAACCATTAAATCTTCTGCCAGGGTGACCTTTCCATCGAAATGATTGCGGGCATCTTCGAGAAGATTATCCTGCCAAAAGTCACCGGTAGGATAATGAATGAGATAAAGTTGCCCAACATCGGCTTCTACGGCTATCTCGGCAGCCTGCTTCGAAGAGGAATGACCAATCACATCACCCGAAGCCTCGTGAATGAGAATATTAGCTCCCCGGGCAAGACGCACAACCTCCTGGCAAGGTTGTGTATCACAAGAATAGACCGCTATTTTATTGCTATCCTTAAATTCCATTCTCAATCCAATTGTGGGGACCATATGACGGACCTCGGAGGAGAAGATATCAAAATCTGCGCTGCTCAGGACCGGGGTCATTTCCTCAGATGGAAGCCTGTTGAAGGTCACGGGGAAAAATTTTGGCCAATTCTTCCAGCCATAAGCATCCATCAAATTTTCCATCCGCTCCAGTGTGTAATCGAGTCCATAAATATCCAGTGGCTTTGTGCGCCCCCGCAGCCACATATCCATCAGGAAAATTGGGACACCTGAAATATGATCCGGATGAAAATGGGTCAGTATCAAATCTGTAATGTCGTTATACTCAACGCCAATATCCTGCAAGCGCAAAATCGGATTAGACGGGCTGTCGATCAATACTATGCGCGTGTTTCCAATCAATACCATATGCGTATTTTCATGATCTTTATTTGCGATCGCATTGGATGAGCCCAATATAATTATTTTTGCCATAATGCTCCCAGTTTATTGCATGATGCTCAATAAAATTTTCGGGGTGATAAAAGTTTCGATTAACGCGGCAATTAACAAAAGAGGAAAAATAACGCCCACACCTATTTTGAACCAATCTGCCACCGCGTGAATAAAAACCTCCCCCATTGTTTTTGTAGGATCAGGTGTCACCATGATTGCTCCAAAATAGAGAATGCCTGCTCCCGCAAAAATGATCGCCGGAATTTCAAAAATACCATGCGGAAGAATGCCCGCAGTAAATAATGTCCAAACTGGCAGACCCAAAGCATTAAGAACTGCCATTAAGCCTCCCAAAACACCAATATTCACAGAGAAGGCCAACTCTCCCAGAACGCCAAAGGAGAAAAGTCCAAAAAATAACATCATCAAAACAGCCTGGATATTATGTAAAAAAATAAAGCCAAATGAGATATCTACATCATCCGAAGGCAGCCCGGCTGCGAATTGGAATTGATCCAGAGCCTCATCTATATCTTCCTGGGTAACTGCGCTGAAATCAGCCGGGATCATGGAGGTTGTCCACTGGTAAGATGCAATACTCCCAAATATCGTGATCACAACAATGAGCAGGAGAGGCCTCTTGAGTTTGCGCAGCATCCCGACAACCTGAACTTGATACCATTTAAATGGCGAATACGATTCTCCAATAAAGGCCCCCTTAAATGTTTGCCAAATCCATTTAAATTTGAAAGAGTCGATTTCTCGTCCCAGGAGATATTCGCGTTGAAAATGGGCCAGTCCAACTCTAATCAGCAAAGCTGCCAATATAAGGACCGCAATTACCGCCAGCCAGAGAACCTGGTCGTTGCCCCAAAAGAGTAATACACTTTCACCTTGAATTAGAAATGCGACTGGCATTACAATAAATGATGCCAGCAAATTTGCCGCCCGTACCGATGTTGACTGGGTGGAGATAGCTATAGCCCCGCTAACCATCAATACAGCATGTGCGGCTGTCAGCGTGAGCAACTGCACCAATTGATGAACTGGAGGCAGTGCCAGATCCTGTTTACTGACCATAAAAAGGTAAAGCCCAATCGCCAAATAACTTGCTGCTAATGGAAAAAAGATACCTACCAGTAATTTACCCAGATAAAGCTGCCAATCAAGAAAGGGTGTTCCCAATAAAGGCTCGATCGTACCGCGCTCTTTCTCTCCGACAAAAGATTCGAGTGCAACCACGAGAGAGACGGTAACGGGAAAAAAACCTATGATCAGAATAGAAAATGGGACCAGGCGATCAAGGATCAAATCTCCGCCATAATTGTTCATGAACGAAACTGCGGCACCTGCTCCTGCATTCATCAGCGGGGGGAATAAAAGCGTAAGAACGATTAAGGGGAAGAGGATCCGCCAATCTCGAAACTGGTCGCGAAGTTCACGTTGAGCAAGCAACCATACGGGGGTCAGTTTTTCTTTCATTGCAAGAGGGCTCCCCCAGCATCAGACATGGTTTTAAGGTACACCTGCTCAAGGCTCCGTGGCACTTCCTGCAAAGTGAGAACTGGAGCTTCCTTCATGGAAAGTATTTTCAATAATAAGGGATTATTTTTTTGGGGCTGTTCAGAGCGAAAGCGAATACTCCTGGACCCTCTTGCTACAATCTCCACCCCTGCGGGAGGCTTGAGACTTTTATTATCCCATTTTTTAGAAAAGCTGACCTCATATTCTGCCGGCCCAAGGACTCTCTCTTTCAATTCTGCCAATTTTCCCCTGATAAGAATCCTGCCGCGGTAAATGATCGCAATTTGGTCCGCAAGGGCTTCAGCTTCGGCCAGATTGTGGGTGCAAATTACAATCGCGCGCTGCGATGAGCGCAAACTGGCAATCTCGTCACGGACAAGCCGGGCACTCTCAGGATCCATTGCAGAGGTGGGTTCGTCCAGGAGCAGGGCGGGTGGCTCGTGAATAAGGGAACGTGCCAGAGCAAGTTTTTGCTTCATCCCCTTTGAATATTCGCCAATCCGTCGATGGGAAGCTTCTACTAACCCAAAATACTCAAGAAGGTGATTGATGCGTTTCATGCGAGCATCATCACTAAGACGATATACCTTGCCAAAGAAATCGAGGTATTCCACAGCTGTCATTCTCAGATATAGGCCATGGTGTTCCGTCAGCACCCCAACGGATGCGCGTACCTGAGTTGATTCTTTTTCAACGTCATATCCGGCAACTTCCGCCCGACCCTGGGTGGGGCGTAAAAGTCCTGTCAGCATCCGAATAGTTGTGGTTTTTCCCGCACCATTCTGCCCTAGCAAGGCTAATATCTGGCCCGGCTTTACATCCAGGGTGACATTATCAACGGCTAAAAAGTCATTAAATTTTTTACTTAAATTTTCTATGTGAATCATTTTATTTCCAAAGGTTTTAAAAACTGCCAGCACCCAATCAGGATAGTGGTGGCTATTCGCGGTGTCAATAAGACAAGAGTCCCTTAAGGTGATGTTGAGATTTTCCGATGGCGAACCATCAAGCTTAGCGCTGAGAGAAGGGCTACAATTGCCATCACAGTTTGGTTGGCATTGAATCCACCCACCATGGCTGCATCAAGCCGCAAAAAATCAAGCAAAAAACGTCCCAAGGGGTAAATAATCAAGTAGAGCAAAAAGATATCGCCGTTTTTTAACCGATTTACAAAGCGTCGTCCCACCCACAACAGGATCAACATATTGCCTAAATTCCAAAGGGCCTCATAAAGAAACAAAGGGTGATAATAAGCCTGGTCCCGGAATCCGCTTAAGCGATGTGCAGGGTCAATGAAGATTTTCCAGGGCAATGAGGTTGGTGCACCATAAAGCTCCTGATTGACAAAGTTTCCCCAGCGGCCGATTGCTTGCCCCAAAGCAAGGCCGGGAGCCGCAATATCTGTCCATTCGAAAAAGGATAGATTTCGCTTTCGCACAAAGAAATATAGGGCAATCAACCCACCAATGATCGCGCCTGGAATCCCCAAGCCACCATTACGTGTATCAATTAAGTCCAGTGGGTGGCTGAGATAATATGCGGTTGTAAACCCTTCTGCAATGGAAGATGGTGATGGTGTGAAAACATGCCAAAGACGCGCTCCGATAACTCCGGCAAGAATCAGCCAAATCATCAGATCCCAAAGAATCTCCGGATCATGTCCATGTCGCTTGGCTTCTTTTTGCGCGAGGATCGCACCCGCCAATGCCCCCAACATTAGAATGATCCCATAAAAACGAATAAAAAACGAACCGATGTAAAATCCTTCTGTCATTTTATTCCTTAAGCAGCTCTAAAAATGTTTATGGGCCTGTTGACGGACATACCAGATTCGCTGCAAGGCAGTAAAGTTTGCCAGGATGGCGATTATCCACATCGCAATTATGGGGAAGTTAAAGATCAGTCCTGGGGCCAATACAAAATAGCGCTCGACACGGGTCAATGCACCAATCTTGGCTTCAAAACCAAGCCCTTCTGCTTTTGCCCGGGTATAAGATACCAGTATAGATCCTGAAGCAGCCGCAAAGACAAGCATGGCAGCCACGGTATCACCTTGCCCAAGAAAATAAAAAAGCAGGGCACCATAGATTACCAATTCAGAATATCGATCTGTCACTGAATCAACAAAACCACCAAAATCGCTGGGTTCCCCACGTAACCGCGCCATTGTCCCATCCAATGCATCAATCGGCCACATGATCAGAACCATCAAACCACCCCAAAGCATATTTCCTTTAGCCAGAAAAAAAGCGCCCACCATATTTCCGACCAAGCCCAGGATTGTGATTGTATTTGGTGTCAGACCAAGTCGATTTAAGAAAGCGCCAATGGGATCAAGCACCCATTTGAATAAGGATCGCAAACGATCCGTTAGTGTTTCTTTCTCGACTTTTACAGTATTTTCCACAAAGGACTCCATTGATTTTAGTTGCCCAATCATACCACTCAGAATAACTGTAATGTTAGAATTCGTCGTCCTCATTGGGCAAGATCAAAACATCTCGCTCCCGCCCTCCGCCCAATGCCGGTCCCACAAGTCCCAAATCTTCAAGAGAATCCAACAGGCGTGCAGCACGAGGATACCCGATCCGCAAACGACGTTGTAAAAGTGAGGCCGAAGCGCGTTGAGAATTTTGAATCACCTGGATCGCCTGCTCTATCAACACCTCATCTTCATCCTCGTCAGATTCCCCAAGCAATCTCTCCCAAGGTGAGCTTCCCTCTTCGTCAGGTCTGCTCTCCTGCCAATAAGTAATCACTTTTTCTATCTCTTCGTCTGTGATCATTACTCCTTGCACCCGGGATGGAGAACCCGCTTCAGGACTCAGGAAAAGCATGTCTCCGTTTCCGAGCAGATTCTCGGCCCCAACGCTATCCAGAATTACGCGCGAATCAACACCAGATGTGACTGCAAATGCGATTCTCGCCGGGAAGTTTGCCTTAATTAACCCTGTTACCACATCTGTGCTGGGACGCTGGGTGGCCATCACCAAATGGATGCCGGTTGCGCGCGCCATCTGTGCCAAACGAACAAGATTATGCTCGGTTTGATCAGGGGCACTCATCATCAGATCAGCCATTTCATCGATCAAAACTACTATTCTCGGCATCGCAACACCATCTTTTCGGCGCAAAACCTTGCGATTATACGCGGCAATATCGCGCGAGCTTTCCACCTCAAGGAGTTTATAACGCCGCTCCATCTCCAATACAACCCATCTCAGGACACCCTGAATACGATCAATATCTGTTTCAACTTTGCCATAGAGGTGAGGCAACCCATTGAAGCGGATTAACTCGACCATTTTGGAATCTACCATCACCATGCGCAAATCTTCGGGCGAGTTATTCATTGCCAGGCAGGTTGCGATGGAGGTAATACAAACCGATTTTCCTGAACCTGTTGAACCAGCAATTAAAAGGTGAGGCATTTTAGATAAATCAGCTACGATTGGATGTCCTGAAACATCTCTCCCCAACGCAATCGCCAGTGGTGAGTGGCTTTTATCAAAAGCATCCGCTTCTAATATAGAACGCAGGCGAACCACTTCTACGCGAGAATTCGGGACTTCAATCCCGACATAGGGGCGACCCGGTACAGGGGCTTCGATACGTAATCGTTGCGCAGAAAGAGCGAGGGATAAATCCTTTTTTAATGAAGCGATCTGGGCAACGCGAACCTTCATGCGCTGTTCTTCGTCCCCATTAGTGCTTTTATCAATGAAACCTGGCTGAACGGCGAATTGGGTGATCGCCGGACCAACACGGAAACCAATTACCTGTGCGGGAATACCGAACTCATCAAGTGTTTTTTCAATCAGCCCGGCGGTCTGGTTAATAGTACGTTCATCCACGCGAGACCTGCGTTCGCTTAATAAAAGGGTCAGGGGAGGAAGGCGTTCATCGCGTGGCCGTGGCTTGGCCGGGCGTTCATCTTCTTTATCCGCCGCGGAAAAAGATTTTCTGAATTCAGGAGGGAGTTTTGTTTTTGTAGTTTTTCGAGAGATTTTTTCATTATCTTGCCCTTTTTCTTCCTCCTGGAACACTTCTCTCTTTTCCGTTATTCCTTCTCCCGCCACTTGAAGCAACCAGCCTTCAAGTCGAGGCCAAAGATTAAAGCCACTCATTGCTGCAAGAATTGTTCCAACAAGAAAGGTGAGAAGGCTACCCCCTGGGCTAATGAGCCTGCTCAGGGTTTGGTCCAAACCCCAACCAATCCGCCCCCCCCCAAGACCTTGTTCTGCTTCCTGTAGAGATCGGCCTCCTAAAACGGTCAGCAATCCCAGGGTTAAGAAGGCGCCGACTTCCAGGGCAAAGATACGTCCCCATGGGAGAGGGTCATCAGAACGACGAAGCATGCCCCCCCCAATCATCCCAATCGAGGCAACCACAAGATAACTACCCCACCCAAACCAATCTCTGAGAGCATCGACCCAGAGTGTGATGAGCTTACCGTCTGTGAGCCCAAGTAAGGCCAGGAGCGAAATCAGGGCAATGGCAAGAATTATTACGCTGCCAATATCGCTAGCAAAACGCCCAAAATGAAGATTTATGTTGGCAAGACGATCAAGCCAATCTTTCGATTCTGAGGCATTTTTTTTAGTCATTTTCATCATTAATTATTAGGCTGAGAGCAAGTCTTTGTTTTTTTGGATCTAATTGTAAAATTCGTAAATTCACCTGAGCGCCTATTGTAAGTGGTGCATTTTCGGGTGGAATCTCAGAGCTGTGGATCAACCCTTCAATTCCGTCCTCCAAACGCGCAAATGCCCCGAAAGGAACTAAAGCTTTAATTTCTGCAAAGACAATCTGTCCAATTTTATATTTTTCCTGTGCTTTTTCCCAAGGATTGTCATGAAGCCGTTTAATGCTGAGAGCAACCCGAGATCGCTCGAGAGAAATATCGAGAATTTGCACCTGCACTTTATCTTTCAATTGAACAAATTCACGCGGGTGTTCAACTCGTCCCCAGGATAGTTCTGATATATGAATCAGCCCTTCAACTCCCCCAAGGTCAACGAATACGCCAAAATTGGTAATGTTGGTGATCTCACCCGAAACAATTTTTCCTTTCGTAAGAGTGGAAAAAAGTTCGCGCCTTCGACCTGTACCAGCCTGGGCTGCCCGCTCAGAAAAAACCAGTCGGGAATCTTCCGGGGTGCATTCAATCAATTTGAGCTGTAATATTTTTCCCTTATATGTTTCCAGCGTTTTTTCTCGCTTGGCAGAATCGCCGCTATCGTTCAACTTCACCAAATGAGAATAAGGGACAAATCCTTTTAGATCATTATCCTCAACCAGGACTCCACCTCGATTATGCCCGACCACTTGCATGGAGATGACCTCGTCCTGATTATAGAGTTTTTGCGCTCTTTCCCAATTGAGCCCAGAATCATCATTTTTTACATGCTGCGGCAAGGGTATTTCAATATCTGGAGCATGGTAATTTTCATCAGCCAAAACTGATTCCCACCAATTATCATCATTTTGGGCTAAATCTCTTTCATTTGTTTTCTCAGGTATCACCATTAAATTTTCTCCTCCATCCTATAGCTTGGAAATCTCCATTATTGTAACTGTCAAGAAGTGTACTGGCTGCCATACGGCACAGATAAAATCCTGTTATGGTAACTTGACCTCAGCCTCCATATCCAACACCATTTTAGCGACAGCTTCTACCGCAACACGCTGTTTACGGTATAAATCTGCCTCCGACATGGCAAGTCTCCCGGCTACTTCACGCACCTTACGTCCTTCAATAAACTTCATTTCAAGAATATTATAGAGGATCCACTCCGCTGTAAAACGCCGCTCGCCTTCAGGACGAATATTATCTACCCCTTTACGCAGGATCGCCCGCAATGCGTTGACCGCATTTCCATCGTAATCAGCCATCATTTTTTGAACAATTTCCAACCGCATCAGGGGACTATCACTCAATTTTGGACCGCCCCAATAATGACTAAGGGCATCTTTTATCCAGTTTGCCATATCCGATTCAGGTGGCATGGATTCTGCTAGCATACTGGCTTTGCTATCATAGCGCCCGGAAGCACGCCAGCGTTGTAAAAGATCAGCTTGAGGTTGCAAACTTTGTAGCGATTGAAAAATTGTTTGTTGTAATTGACGATCCTCTAAAGCAAGGGTGGCGCGATCTGCCAATAGCCAAAGGGAATCTCTTTGATCTTCATCAATTTCTCGATAAGATTGATGTGCAACGCCCAGAATCCCCAATAAAGGCGGAATCTCATCACGATCCATTTCCCGCTTTCGTTTGCGTAAAGGTAATATCCAGAAATCGCCCCAGGTGAATTCCTGCCCAATCTGACCATTTTCGATTTCCGGTACGCGCAAAACCTCAGGGAAATGATCCTCTTCAAGCATATTTTTACTACCAGCCATGGAGATAAGTGCCAGATCATTGCCGTCGAGGGCAGCAATAAATGCCGAAGGAGATTGTAAATGATCGCGCACTGCTGCTAAGACCGCTTCGAGAAATTGTTGTAAATCGCTGTGAGTAAGCAATCGTTCTTCAATATTTTGAAGGAGGAGTAAATCGTCGCGGTCGCCGCCAAAGAAGAGATTCCTCTCCCACAAGGGAGCAAGAATGGTGATCGTATGCTCAATAAGCAATACACTGACGATCATCGTCAGCGGGACAAAAGTTGAGTAGGAGTTCCCACCAACCAGCTCACCGCCGCGCCGAACAACAGTCATCAAACCCAAGGTGATGGAAGCAGCAACAGGACCACGTAAAATCCATTTAAACAGGCGCGTCTTGACAAGGCGATCAGGCCATGACACTCCAAAAAATGCAACCGCATAGGCCATTACCACCACTAGGCCGCCCACAAGAAGATTGATCATCAGTGCCGAACTCCAAAAAAGGAGAGCGTGCTTGGCAGCCAACGTGGAACCATATAAAAGGTAAGGATAAGATCCGAGCGCAGGGGCGGTTGCCCCAGCCATGAGATAGAGCATCCGCCTTCGCCCTGATCGAGTCAGCATCCGGTTGAAGGCACGTACAAAGTTGATTCCCGCCCAGATCATTACTGCGAGATAATAAAGGGTAAATATTTCAGTCCAAACCGTCCGCTGTAAATGGGGAGCCGGTTGACCCTGGGCAATGAAATCGCCGAGTAAGAAACCGTATCCCAACAAGAGTAAAAATCCACCCGAGACAAGATAGATCAGACGAACCGCTATTCTCCTGCGTCCACGTGAGGGTCTCCCGGCAGTGACAAGCAACGCATCGGAGAGTTGAAGATATGCCGCTGGAAGAAAAACAATTCCAAACCATTGAATCTGCAACAATAATTCATAACCCCAATCTGGCACAGATTTATTTTGCATTGACTCTGCAGTAAATACGATAACAACGCAGAGCATGATGACGGCAAAAGAGCGCGCCACCCGGTTGCGTAAATTAAATGTTAAAGCATAAAGAAATAACGAAAAGGCTGTGATCGCAACCCCGGCCGTCAATATCTCGTTGACCACTCGTATCCCCAATAATAAATTGTTTATCCAACCGTTAAACATGCAGTGACTCCACAAAAGAGAACCACAATAAGAATAATTTTATTTCAAGATCTTGCCAAAGAAAAGGGCAACATCCTGAGTGGCATAATAATGGTCATTATACCCGCTGAAAGCAAAGCCCTGGTTTTTCACCAGCTTAATTGCTGGATTGTTTTTTGAAGACATCTCAATAAAAAGCTGGCGATTATTACGCTTGAGTGACCATGATTCAATATATTGAATCAGTGCGGTCGCGACTCCCTCTCGACGTGCTTCCGTTCCGACAACAAGGTCAAGGATCCAAACGGCTTGTGAAGTTACCTGCTCCAACAATCGGATATAACCCAATGCGACTCCATCATGTACCGCAACAAAGGTCCGGGAGTTTATATTCCACTCATCTGCCAGAGAAAAATGATCACGTGGGTATTTTGTTCGCATAGAACGAGGCAAACGAACCTCTCGCAAGCTGGTAATAATTTCTTCTGATTTCTGCTGCAAGTCCAATTGCCATACATAATCACTGCTGCAAGTATGATCCAAACCAACAAGTCTGACAATATCTGTCGAAACTGCTGATCTAATTTTCAGATTTATTCTTTTTTCCATATTCATTATTCTTGACCTATAACACGAATCTGAACCAGACAAGGAGGGAGAGTTTCTCCCAGATTGTCAATCAGTACCAATCGCAGGTGATAATCACCAGGGGTTAACTCAGCTGTATCAATTCGCCCCAGGACATCGTCATTTACTACATCTCGACCAGCATAAATTGTTGCCCAATTTTCTTCTCCAAGGGGAGACACTTCGAATTTATAAAAGCCAAATTTCGGAATATCGACAGTGCCAACCAATTCAACAATTCCGCTCAATTCCTGGCCTGGGATGGGTGAATCGACAATCAATTCACCAGGGATACAACCCTCGCTAAAATTTTCAGCCTGAGGAGCAGGACGTGCTTCAATCGTGGCAGCCATTTCTGCTGAAATAATTCCGGTGGGAGTAACCAGCAAATCAACTGTAGGAGTGGGGATAAAAGCTGAGGGAGGGATTGAAGGAATAATAAAAGAAACGATGATAAACACGCCTAAAAAGAGTGCAAACCAGGTCAATGCGAAAGCGAGGGCGCGGGCAAAGCGTCGCTTGGAGATCTCACGTTCCAAACCAAAAATCGCCCCGCGCCAGGTTTTCCGGGAACGGAATAGCCAGCGCGCAATGAAAATCCCTCCCAGGAAGAGGATAAAATAGAACAGGCCCTCATAGGTTGAGAGAAAATCATAAACGGCTATCATGCAGATCTCATTTGTGATTCTATATTAGGACCTAACTCAGAGGAAACCCCCAAATCAGGATAAGGTGGAGCCTCGGCATTGGCAATCATGGATAAGGAGCTAATATGACACCTATATCTAAATTTCGCGCAGAATACCGCGAATAATGGTTTCCATTTTTGGAACAATCATCTTTCCCGCTTCGAGAACATCTTCATGGGTGGCAACAAACGAAATCTGTGTATGGGCCTTATTGCTGATGCCAGAAAGCCCAAGAACACGCATCCCCCCATGACGGGCTACTGAAACTTCGGTGACCGTGGACATACCCACACTATCAGCGCCAATCATCTTGAGAAAACGAAGTTCTGCGGGGGTTTCAAAAGATGGCCCACTCAATCCGATATAGACACCCTCGTGATAGGGAACATTTTCTTCTTTGGCTATTTTCCGAGCAAGATCAAGTAATTCTGGATCATAGGCCTGGGTCATATCCGGGAAACGAGGACCAAAATCATCGAGGTTTTGCCCATGCAACGGACTATTTCCAACCAACCCAGGGAAGTTAATATGGTCAGTGATCAGCATTATATCGCCAGGTTGATGGGCATCTGCAATCCCACCGGCAGCGTTTGTTACGATCATTATTTCTGCGCCCAGGCGCTGCATAAC
>JACKQG010000973.1_pt1 | contig 40335 bp, 39 predicted proteins | sample 8237621 | NCBI WGS metagenome assembly JACKQG01 (sample SAMN15677084, study PRJNA649215) | marine metagenome | biome: marine; feature: Black Sea; material: saline water; isolation source: suspended particulate matter (SPM) from the Black Sea western gyre | collected 2013-06-09/2013-06-10 | depth... | reverse complement strand
GGAAAAAGTGAATCACGTTGACACGGCGATGACAACAGAGTTCTTCAACAGCCTCGGCTAAAAGCAGAAGACTTCTCTACCTTTCGATTATGTCTACTTTTCTACGCTAAGCGGAAGTCAAAATCGCAAAATCCAGTTTCGGGAATTTAATGTCTCCTTATGGCTGTTACCTCAACCAGTGCAAGGCAGACGTTAAGGGTGACGAGTTTTTGAGTGGCTGCAGAAAATCTGTCTGCCTGTGATCGTAGCAACCCGTCCGGTACTTGATATCGTCCCAGGAAAAATGAATCAGGGAACCGCGGGTATTAATCTATCTTGCGAAAAGTGGTCGTCTACCACCGCATGCTGTCTTCCAGGCGCCGGGGGCGCCAACTGGTGCGGCGTTCCTTTGCGGGAGTAATTTTTTTCTTTACATGGCGCCGGTCGGGACCCCGTTCCTTCTTTTCATGGATATCTCGTCCGTGATGGTCGAGAGATGTCCAAACGTGGTCTTCATCCTTTTTTTCATGGCTGACGCCCCAGTCGATAACAGCATCTGTTTTTTCATTGGTGGTGCCCCAATCGATAATTCCAACGCTCCGGGTTTGACTCTCACCGAACGTGGCCATAAGGGCTGCATTGTCTTTCCAGAACGATTTGAACCATGCCGGCGCATCGGAATCGAGCTGTTCCAACCTGACAGGAAGACCACCACTTTTCACCGCAGCCTCAATCCTGTCCGCATTGATGGTACCATCGTCATTGGTGATATCGTCGATTTCGGCGACAATCAGCAAGCTCTGGATATCCATGGTCTTGAAGCGATCCATCAGGATGTAGGTTCCAATCGCGTTGACAACTGTCGCGGCAAGTTGAAGAGCGTTCTTGTTATCGTCCGAAAAACGCATAACAAAGTTATCGCCCTCTATATCACCGTGACCATGATCGGCGCTGACAAACTGCGAAAAAAAGCGGCCGCAGGATTCTCTTAAATTATCGGCCATGCGTCCCTCGCGCCCGCCGATAGCTTTGTATAGGGGGGACAGGGACATGATGAAGGCGGTATCCCCGAACTCACCACGACGTTCTGATATCACGGAAGATGCGCTTAGTTGTTCGACTTCTTCCTGCAAAATTGAATTGACGGCTTCTTCAAGTTCACGGTCCAGCTCTTCGGACGTTTTTTCCACGTCACCTTTAAAAGATTTTGAAATGCGGGAAAAAAATGATTTTTTTGCCATAGTTATCTGCTCGTTCCTTTTGGGTCACTCAGTGGGTCCGAACCCGGACGCAGGGGTTCAAACAGGAAATATGATGATGAAGATAGCTGACAGTACCCTGACAATTTTCAAATCGACATCACGACTCACCCCACCATATTTGTTTGGTGTAGGCACTGATATTGGTCAATTTGTGATAATTAAACTTTTTAAGCTGGGCAATTTTCACCTCCGTTTTTGGCTATGAACAGAAGATATAGACGCGGCTTCACAGCGCCACGGTGATCACCAATATCCGGCCATTGGCTGGCTGCCGAAAGGCTGTATTTCCCGTGACGGTGGACCGACGATGCGAATATCCTGAATTTTGATGTAAACTGAGGAATGTCGACTAAAATGGTCATAAGGGGAATCAGGGTTCAGACAGACAGGCGGTGATCCGACCCAGAAAGCTGACGACAATCTTCATCCCCTCAGGAAAGAGCGCACACCAGGAACCAACATCGTTGTTCTTCAGATTGCTCAAAGAGGATAATTCATGACGTTTCGTACTGTGCAGGCCTATGACACTCTGGTGCTCCACAACCCCAAGGTCGTTCTCGCCGCACTGCTCGCAATTCTGGTTTTCTTCGGTTATCACTCAAAAGACTTCAAGCTGGATGCTTCGGCCGACACCTTGTTGCTGGAAGACGACGTCGACCTCAAGATGTTCCGGAAAATCTACGAGCGATACCCCAGCAGTGACTTGCTCATTGTCACGTACACGCCCGACAATGATCTCTTCTCTGACCAGGCATTGGAGCCTTTGAAGCGACTGCGTGAAGAGCTCAGGAAAGTTTCCAGCGTGAACTCGGTGTTTACAATCCTCGATGCTCCCCTTTTCAATAGCACGGAACAAAATTTAGAGAAAATGCTCAAGGATATGCCGAGCCTGGAGAAACCCGGTATCGACCGGGCCAAGGCCAGGGTCGAATTGGTCAATAGCCCTATTTACCGGGATCTCGTCGTCAACGCGGATGGCCGAACCACTGCCTTGTTGTTGGATCTGGTTGAGGATGAACGCTACAACCACTTACTTAAATCCCGAAATGAGTTGAGGGAGAAAAAACGCGACAGCGGCCTTACGGCCGATGAGGCGCAAACCCTGAAACGCCTCTCCGCCGAGTACAATCAGGCTTATGAAGCCTTGAACGAAAGGCGCCATCTCGACATCGCCCATATCAGGGACATCATCAAGCCATACCGCCAGTACGGGGTTGTACATCTGGGCGGTTTGCCGATGATTTCCGACGACATGGTGACATTCGTGGGCAAGGATTTGACCGTCTTCGGGGGCGCTGTTCTGGCCTTCCTGATCATCATTCTCGCCGTCATCTTCCGGGAACTGCGCTGGATCGTGCTCCCCCTGCTCAGCTGCTTTTACGCCGGATTGATCATGACCGGCGTACTCGGGTTGACCGGTTGGAAGGTCACCGTCATCTCATCCAATTTTCTCGCTCTCATGCTGATCATCACCCTCTCGATGAATATTCATCTGATCGTACGCTACCTGCAACTGCATCGGGATCATCCTGATGACGATCAGTTGGCGCTGGTCAGAACCACCGTTCATAAAATGGTGAAACCCTGTCTGTACACCGCGCTGACCACCATCATCGGTTTTGGTTCCCTCGTCGTCAGCGATATCAAGCCGGTCATTGACTTCGGGTGGATGATGAGCGCCGGATTGGCGGTAACGTTTGTGACCTCGTTTCTGCTGTTCCCGTCATTGCTGTTGATGATAAGAAAAACCGAACCCACAACCACTGTTAAAGAGGTTCGGTTTCTCCTGCCCGAATATTTAGCCCGAGTAACCGAGCTCCAGGGTAACAAGATTCTGGGGGGGGTGGTGGTGTTGAGCGTCATTAGCTTCGCAGGAATCTCCATGCTGCGTGTCGAGAACAGCTTCATCAACTACTTCAGTGACGAATCCGAGATTTATCAAGGCCTCAAGCTCATTGATGATGAGCTCGGCGGGACGACGCCTGTGGAAATATTGGTCAAATTCAAAGATGACGTCGAAGAATTGACGCCAGAAGATCTTGCCGCGATGACCGAGGATGAGATTCGCGAGGAACGCGCCTACATGAAAGCGCTGCGCACCAAACCGGAGTTATGGTTTACACCGACCAAGATTCAGCTCATCAAAAAAGCCCACGACTACCTCGACGGATTGCCCGAAATAGGCAAGGTGCTCTCGCTCGCATCGTCGGTCCGGGTTGTCGAAGAGATTGCCGAAAAGGAGCTGGAAGGAATGGATTTGGCTCTGCTCTATAACAAGGTTCCCGACGCGGTGAAAAAAATTCTCATCGAACCTTATGTCTCTATTTCTAACAACGAAGTGCGGCTCATAGCGCGGGTTGTGGATTCTAAACCTGATCTACGCCGCAAGGAGCTACTGGAGAAGCTGCACCGTCAGCTGGGGAGAGAGAACGGATTCGAACAGCTCACCGACTACAAGCTTCTGATCAACGACGTAACCGTCAGTGGGTTGCTGGTGCTTTACAACAACATGCTGCAGAGCCTGTTCTCGTCGCAGATCAAGTCCATCGGTGTCGTCATGCTGGGTATCGGGATCATGTTCCTGGTGTTGTTCCGGTCGATCACCCTGGCCGTTATCGGCCTTTTGCCGAACCTGCTTAGTGCCGGGGTTGTATTGGGCGTCATGGGAGGATTGGGAATCCCCCTCGACATGATGACCATTACAATCGCTGCCATTACCATCGGTATCGCCGTCGACGATGGCATTCACTACATCTACCGCTTCAGGGAAGAGTACGCCCATACACACAATTATGAGCAGACCATGCACATTTGCCATTCCAGTATCGGCAAGGCGATGGTTTACACGACCGTGACCATTATCATCGGCTTCTCCAGCCTGGTGTTGTCCAACTTCATTCCCACGATCTATTTTGGCGTCCTGACCGGGGCGGCAATGTTCATCGCCCTTTTGGCTGCCCTTACGGTGCTGCCAAAGCTGATTTTGGTCTGGAAACCGTTCGACTGATGCCCGAACCTTGTTAACGTCAGCATCACCAATTAACCGAAAGGCTGGCCCGGCACCTATACCAAAGACCACGGGTCAGCAGTTCTTTTCTCGACCGGGACAATATCTTCCTTATCAAACCTACCTGACGATCAGGTAGGTGGAATCAACCTTTTGCGCAACCGCCTGGGATACGCTGCCTTGCAGCAGGCCTTCCAACTGACCAAGGCCGCGAGCGCCAAGAACGACCAGGTCTGCCCCCGTACGCTTTACGGCCGCGACAATCTGATCGGCATAATTACCTTCCAGAATTTCTACGTTCACGGAGTTAATGCCGTATTCACGACATTTCAGCTTTGCCTGCTCAACCACTTTATTGCCCAGGACTGTGATGAGTTTTTCGTTGATCTTTAATTGCCGGGATTCCAGTTCCGCTATTATTGTTTGCACGGGAACATCGTCACTTGCGGCCAAGGCCTCAGGTTCGCCATCAATAATATGCTGAACGAATGCCAATCTTTTCAGAATGTCCTTCGGATCCTCCCACAACAACACATGCAGAACAATTACTTCGGCTTCATATTTTGCAGCAAGGTCGGCAGCCACCTGGACCGCTCGCAATGCCGTCGAGGAGCCATCTGTAGCAACGGCGATTCTGGTGAACATGATGCGTCATCCTTCGTTGGTCTCAACGCTGAATTCTACTTGAAATATGGTTTGTGCACTATGATGCGTATCAAATTATCGCGCAATTGTCGAAAAGGTCGCTATATTGACCTGGACCGCCGGGCACAGTTGGCGTTCCGAACGAATGGCGAAAACATAACCAATGATCAACATGCGGATCATCAGTTCCGAAACAATCTTGGCGGCGTCGAAGTGACGACCCGCTTGCATGCTGCCGCCGACGTTTGGACAGGATCAGTCGTCCGGTTTACCATCGATATGTCGAAGGCCGTTTTCTTTGATCCTGAAAGCGGCAACAGGATATAGATTTCCCTCAATGACCATGAACAACACCCTTGGAGAAACATTTCTGGTCGCCGATATTGGCGGCACCAATGCGCGCTTCGCCGTTGCCGTTGCGGGTGATTGTGAGTTGTCTAAATTCCAGAAATTTCCAACCAGCGCCTTTTCGGGAATTATCCCGGCGGCAAACGAATACCTGGATCACATATCAGGCGAAATTCCCTCCCGGGCCTGTATTGCGGTGGCTTGTCCGGTCAGGGGGGACACCATCAGTCTGACCAACAATGACTGGTCCTTTTCCGTTGAGGAGGTTCGACAGGCCCTGAATTTAAAGCACTTGATGGTGATTAATGATTTCAAGGCCCTGGCGGCCGGGGTTCCGCATCTCACCAGCGATGAAAGAATGCAAATCGGAAATGGGTTGCCCATAGCTAATCGCCCGATCAGCGTCATTGGCCCGGGAACCGGACTCGGGGTTGCCAACGTCGTTCAGGACGGGGGCAAATTCATCATATTAGACGGTGAAGGGGGACATGTTGGTTTTGCGCCGGGAAATGAACGGGAGATCGAAATCCTCAGGCAGCTTTCACGGCAGTTTGGCCGGGTTTCAACCGAGCGCATCCTGTCTGGCGCAGGCTTGGCGACCCTGTATCAGGCTATCGCCAGGATCGACGGTGTCGATGCCCCCGATCTTGAGGCCGCAGATATCGTGGAGCAGGCAAAATCGGGATCATCCCCCCAATGCCTGGAAACGATCAGCATTTTTTGCTCGGCGCTGGGTAGCTTTGCCGGCGATACGGCCATGACTTTGAGCAGCCAGGGCGGTGTTTTCATCGGCGGTGGAATCGTCCCTCGTATCGCAGATTTGCTCATAGACAGCCCCTTCAGAGAACGCTTTGAAGCGAAGGGACGGACCTCGTCATTTATCAAGAATGTGCCGACTTATCTGATCACCACCGACCACACCGCCCTCAACGGGGCGGCATCCCTGTTGCTTGATGATTTAAGGAATTAGCAGGTGGAAGTTTCGATACAATGGGTGTCTGGAGCACCTGTTCATAGCCAAATGGGGACATCTACATTTTAACTTGATGCATGTCATGGGCCATTGGATTTGAGGGTTCTATTATCTTCTGTCACCTCATGAAAACAACAACGCATCATTTGCATAGAGTCACAGTCTACAGTGAAGGAACTCTGCAAGCTCAAAATTGTCGATGGCACCGAGGCTTTGCCTGGTTTGATCATCTGCAGCAGAGGGGAAATAGAGAGTATCGAACACCATGTCGATTTATCTCGCCTATGACGGTTCCATAAACGCCAACTGGATCGCCCGCTACGCAATCCGCATGGCGGCCAACCATCCTGAAAAGCAACTCCACGTCGTTTATATTGAGGACGCCGAAGTCCCGGCCCCCGAGTTGAGCGCAAATGTCAAACAGATTGAGGCCGAAGCCGCGGCCGTTGGCGTTAATGCAATGCTGGAAGTATGCCCGATGCACCAGGGCGTTTTTGGCGGCTTGGTCGATTACATTCCCGCTGGCCCGCAAACATTCGTTATCTGCGGGGCTCGCGTCAAAAAAGGCCGCCGCGGCTTCCTTGCCGGGACCATTTCCGAACAGTTGTTAAGCCTGCGCCACTTCAATGTCCTGGCTTTGCGCGTGGTTCAACCCGGCTTGCTGGGGCTGCCCCGCGATGTGCTGGTTCCGGTTTCGGGTGATCGCCAGGGAATCAGGGCAGGCCTGTCAATTCTTGAGCTGATGATCCGCGATATTCACCGCTTGCATCTTCTTAACATTGTCGAGGCAAGGCGTTCGCCGTTCCGCCTTCAGTCATCGGCCGATACCCGAAAACAACGCGCCCAGGCGATGACGTACGTGCGCACGATCGAGGACGAATTATTAAGAGATCTGGCCATTGATCCGAAGTTCGTCGATTCCCATGTCGTTGTCGCCAAAAGTTGGTCGCGAGAAACAATACTTCATGCCAGTCGATTGCATGCACATCTGATTTTCATAGAAGCGAAGCACGACAGCCTGACCAGGCGTTTGCTGTTTGACGACGAAATTGAACAGTTGCTCGGGCAGGCCCCCTGTGATGTCGCCGTCTACCGGGGAGTGACATGACGTGACCGGGCAAATCCAAAACATCAACCCCGGGGAAGTCTATACCTACCTGCATTCGAGGCTGGACGGCCTGAACGTACGGGAGGTGACGGCGCGCTTGGAGGAGATCGGGCCGAATACCCTTGAGGTTCCCAAGGGACACTGGTGGTTGCGCAGCCTGGTCCGGCAATTGACCAATTTTTTTACCATCCTACTCGATATTTCAGCTCTGATTTGCTTCGTTGCCCATTCCATTCAACCGGGCGAGCAGATGAATATTCTGGGCTGGGCGTTGCTCGGGGTTTCCATGCTAAACGCCCTGTTCAGCTTCGCCCAGGAATTCCGTGCCGAACGCGCCATGGAAGAACTACGTAAATTCCTGCCGCAAAAAGTTATCGTCCGCCGTACGGGGGAGGATAGGGAAGTCGCCGCCGATTTGCTGGTCCCTGGTGATGTCATATTGATTCGCGAGGGCGATAAAGTCCCCGCAGATGCCCGAGTGGTCGATGGAAGCGACCTGATTGTCGACAATTCGCCGCTAACGGGAGAAGCCCTCCCCTTGCCCATTAATGCTGCCGCTACCGATAAGACTCTGACAGAAAGTAGCAATGTAGTATTTGCCGGTTGCACCGTGCTGCGCGGATCGGCACGCGCTGTTGTATTCGCTACCGGTTTCCGCACCCAATTTGGGCGCATCGCTAAGCTATCACATGAAATTCCCCGAATTGCCTCTCCCCTGGAGCGAGAGACAGCACATATGGTGCGCGTCTTGACCATGATTGCCGTTTCCATGGGTCTGGTCTTTTTTGTTTATGGCGTCATTACTGAACGCTCCCTATGGGTCAACCTGGTATTCATGATGGGGATTATTGTCGCCAACGTGCCGGAAGGTCTGTTGCCGACGTTCACCCTGTCGCTGGCCATGGGAAGTCTGCGCATGGCGCGCAGGAATGTCCTGGTCAAAGGCCTAAATGCCGTAGAGGCGCTTGGCGCGGTGCATGTTATCTGCACCGATAAAACCGGTACATTAACACTCAACCGACTGAGCGTTTCGCGCATTGCCGATCCCCAGTCGGGGCAAGACATCAATATTGAAAAATGCGGTAGTGATTTTTTCGCGTTGGCACTGACGGCTGCGGATATTGACGAGACCGATGAAGGATTGAGTGGCGACCCGCTTGATGTCGCAATAGCCGAACGCTATCGAGCGAATGGCGGCGATCCTGTCGCTATCAGCGCGAAGATTTCGCGCCGCTTCGCATTCGATATCGATCGTCGCCGCGCCGGAGGCATCATAAAGGATGCCGTGACCACCCGTTTTGCTGTCAAGGGTGCCTGGGAGTCATTGCGTCCCCTGGTCACTTCCGTACGCGATTGTACCAATGGCACCACCGCCATTGCCAATTCCAGCAGTCTTGAGGCCGCTGATATGATCGTCCACGTGATGGCATCGGCAGGTGAGCGGGTGATCGCCCTGGCTTCAAGGTCGATTTCCGTGGAAGAAGAGAACACTGACATTGAAGATCTGGAACGTGATTTGGTTCTTGAGGGATTTATCGGGCTCGAAGATCCAATCCGCCCCGAAGTGCCAGGAGCGGCCCGGCAATGCCACGAAGCGGGAATCAGCATGATCATGATTACCGGTGATCATCCTGAAACGGCGGAAGCCATCGCCCGCAAGGCTGGCATATTGGTTGATGGGGATGATGCCGGGCAACCGACTGTCACCGGAGACGACCTGGCCAACATGCGCGTACGTGATCTGATTGGTCTGCTCGAAAAAGGCACAACCGTATTCGCTCGCACCAATCCCGAGCAGAAGATGAAAATCGTCACGGCATTGCATCAAATGGAACGCGTGGTTGCGATGACGGGAGATGGCGTCAACGATGCCCCCGCACTCAAGGCCGCCGATGTTGGGATCGCCATGGGGCGTGGCGGGACGGACGTCGCCCGTGAGGCGGCGCAGGTAATTTTACTCGACGACAATTTCGCCTCCATCGTCGCCGGCATCGAGGAAGGGCGCACCATCTTTGCCAACATCCGCAAATTCACGAATTACGTACTGGTAAGCAACGGCCCGGAAATATTGCCTTATCTCATATTCATGCTTTTTCCGGTACCGCTGGCGCTGACCGTAATCCAGATACTGGCTATTGATCTTGGCACAGACATAATCCCGTCAATGGCGCTTGGACAGGAAAAACCGTCAGCCGGGATCATGAAAGATCCACCGCGCGACCGCAATCAGGGTTTGTTGTCGTTTCCGCTAATAGCCCACAGTTATTTTTTCCTCGGCCTGATTGAGGCTATATTCTCGCTGTCGCTGTTCTTCTGGGTGTTGTTCTCTGGTGGGTGGGAATGGGGTCAGGTACTGGCTTCAACTGACCCGCTCTATCGTTCTGCGACGGGGATTACGCTTTCCTCGATTCTGCTGATGCAGATAGGAAACTTGTTTGGACGCCGTTCGCGCACCCAAAGCGGTATCGATCTGGATGCCTTCAGGAACCCTTTGCTGGTCACCGGTATTGTTTTTGAAATCATCTTTTCCTGGGCCATCATCTATTATCCTCCAGTCAGCAATATCATCGGATCAGGTCCGGTTGACGCGCATATTTACGCCATTGCGTGGGTCGGGGCACCTTTGATCTTTGGCCTCGATTACCTTCGCAAGAGAATAGTGTATGTTTATCAGCGAAATTGAGTTGTCGGGCTTCCTCATAGAATATGGAGGTCGAATCCGCTTCGTCCTTATCCATGGCCGTGCCGGATTTGACTTCAAAGGGTTCACCACTTTCGAACCCCGTCGCTTGTGTTTTCGGAATTAGCGGCGGCAGGAAGCGCCGATGACCTGTTTGTAAAGGCCACCCTGGGATTTTTCCAGCAAGTTGACCCATAAAACCTGGTCGTCAGACAGGATGCTCCAGACTTCAGTTGTCATCGGTGGGCAGGCCATGCGCACGATGTGGAATTGCTCGACGCGGGTCCGGGACTTGATCATATCGACCTGGCCCGGGTCAGGGACCAGCACATCCATCACCACCTGGCCCTTGTCATCAACGGCGACGTTGGTGGCGATCCATTCCTCGTTGGGCGGGTTGATTTTGGAATAGCTTTTCATCCATTCTGCCGCCTCATTGGCCTGCTTTTCATCTTCACCGCAAGCCGCAAGGGCGACGCTTAAGGCGAGCGCCAGGGCGACCTGGACAAGGGTTCTTACTTTTTGAAATTTGGTCAGGCGCATGTGGCAGACTCCGTTTCAGGATAAGCCGTCCTGAAATGAATCTACAAAAGAAAGGTTTCCATCGGATTAATGGAATTTCAGCCGTTGAAATGGACCGTACTGCGCCCTGAAATATCATAACCGCCCATTTCCCGGGCGTGCATGGAAAACCCGTCAAGACGGGTCAGGGTGATCAGTTTCTGAAACGGTGCTTCAAAATAATCGCGGCGGCGGATCAATATATCGAAGCGCTCGTGACAAAGCGGCTTGAAATCAAGTCCGTATTGGCGGGCCACCGCTGCCAGACCCAGACCGGCATCTGCCTTACGGCCCTTGATAGCCAGCCCAAGTTCGGTTTCATTCTTGGCGGCGGCGTCATTGATATTGAAATCCCACTCATCAAGCCCGGCCTCGTTGATCAGGTGCTCGAACAACACCCGGCTTCCCGCCCCGGACTGGCGGACGATGATGCTGGCTTTCTTCTCGGCGAGGTCGCTAAAGCCTGAAATATTCTTTGGGTTACCGGGAGCAAGCAACAATCCCTGCTGGCGGGAGGCCCACTCGACCAGCACCAGATCACCGGGCGGCTGGTTGTCATAAGCATCAAACAGGGCCTGAACGTTGTACTGCCCTGTTTTGCCATCCAGCACATGCATGGCGCAGGCCAGAACCTCACCGGCGACAAACTTTTTAAGGCCGCTCAAACTGCCGCCGCCCATCAGGGCAAGACCGCAATTGGATTCTAGCAGGGCCCAGTCGAGCAAGGGATCATGGGAGCCGGCAATCACCGGCGGCGGGGCCTGCCTGACCCGCTCGTCACCACCAAGGGATTCCAGGTCGCCGGTCAGCCAGCGATCAATCAGGTGTTTGGGAAACAGCCATTTGCCACTGGCCCGGGTGCAGGGTATCTGCTTTTTGCGCACCAGATCATAGACCTTGCGCTCCTTGACGCGCAGGTACTGGGCAACTTCGTGGGTGTTCATCAATTCGGACAGCGGCGTATTCCTTGCCATGGATAAGTTGAAACCCGTTTATATCATATTGTTTAAAGATGCTCTAACAACCACACACAAGTTGTGGGCGACATTTGGTTGGCCTGTGATTAAATTACCCGTTAGGTTCTCGAACTGACTTTTTTTCCGCCTGGGAAATACAATGAAATGATCGATCCGCTTGGCCGTCATATTTCATATCTTCGGGTATCGGTAACAGACCGATGCGACTTCCGTTGCACCTATTGCATGGCCGAAGACATGACCTTCCTGCCCAAGAGCGATGTTCTCACACTTGAGGAGCTGGAGCGTTTGTGCAGCGCCTTCATTGCCAAGGGAATCCGTAAAATTCGCCTGACCGGCGGCGAACCACTGGTCAGGCGTGGCGTCAACGACCTGATCAAATCCCTGGGCAAACACCTGAACGGCGGCGGCCTGGACGAGCTGACATTGACGACCAACGGCAGCCAGCTTGAAAAACACGCCGACGCGTTGTTTGATTACGGAGTCAGGCGCCTGAATGTTTCTATCGACACCCTTGATAGCGATAAATTCACTGAAATCACCCGCGGCGGTAAACTGGCGCAGGTGAAAGCCGGGTTGGCTGCGGCCAGTCGCGCCGGACTAAACATCAAGATCAACACGGTGGCCCTTAAAGATTTCAACGAAGACCAGTTCTCGGGCCTGCTCGGCTGGTGCGGTGAGCAGGGTTACGACATCACCTTTATTGAAACCATGCCGCTGGGCGATATCGGTGGCGACCGCACGACCCAGTACCTGCCGGTCACGGAGGTTCGTCACATTCTTGAAAAGGACTGGACCCTTACGGATTGCGATCACAACACCGGCGGCCCCTCGCGTTACACCGATGTCCTGGAGACCGGAAAGCGGGTCGGGTTTATCTCGCCGCTGAGCCATAATTTTTGCGCCACCTGCAACCGGGTGCGGGTGACCTGCACCGGCAAGCTGTTTATGTGCCTGGGCCAAGATGACAACGCCGACCTGCGTGCCCCCTTGCGCGCCAGCGAGGGCGACGAAGCCCTGAACGCGGCCATCGAGGAAGCCATCGGGCGCAAGCCGAAAGCCCACGAATTCATTATCGAACCCGGCAACGGCGGACCCGCCCTTTCCCGCCACATGAGCATGACCGGCGGTTGATTGCGGAGCATCCTCGGGTATACTCCCCCCATGGTTAAAAAAATCGCCTTTACCGCCGCCCGCCAGCCGCGCGCCCAGGAAGCCCTGAAACGGCTAAAGGCAAAGTACGCAAACGTTCCGGTCAGCAAGGCCGATGTCATTGTCGCCCTTGGCGGTGACGGCTTCATGTTGCGAACCCTTCACCGCTTCATGAATCAGGGGGTGCCGATTTACGGCATGAACCGGGGATCGGTTGGCTTTCTGCTCAACAATTACTCCGACAAGGCCTTAAAAAGCCGCATCAACAAAGCCGACGCCATGGCCGTTCAGCCATTGATCATGAAGGCGACCGACACCCGCGGCAAAAAACATACGGCCATCGCCATCAACGAAGTCTCGCTGCTGCGGCAAACCCGGCTGGCCGCCAAGATCAACATTCAGGTCGATGGCATCGAGCGGATGGCGGGCATGATTTGCGACGGCATCCTGGTCGCCACCCCGGCTGGCAGCACGGCCTATAACCTTTCAGCCCATGGTCCTATTATCCCGTTGGGCGCCGGGCTTTTGGCGCTGACCCCGATTTGCGCCTTCAGGCCGCGCAAGTGGGGCGGTGCCCTGCTGCCACAGGACGCCACGGTGACCTTTGAAATTCTCGATCCGGAAAAGCGCAAGGTCAGTGCCGTCGCCGACTACACAGAAATTCGCAGGGTCGCCAGCGTCACCGTGATGGAAGACCGCACAAGAACCATCACCATGCTGCACGACCGTGACCACAATTTCGAGGAACGCATCCTTAAAGAACAGTTCCAGCCCTAGAGCATGTCCGGGTTATGCAAAAAAAAATCGTCATGCCCGCGTAGGCGGGTATCCAGCGTTTTTTCCAGCACCTTGAATTGTAATGATTTTCTGGGCTCCCGCCTACGCGGGTATGACGATATTCTTCGGCGTTAAGTGATTTAATCAACAACCGGCTACTTCAGGTTTTCGACGACGTAGGTTATCGCAAGAATACCGAGGAACAGAATGAGCAGCAGGATCAGCGATCCCCTGACCATTAGTTCGCCAAAGGTGGCGTTACGGCGTTTGCGTCCCTTACGGGCTTTTTTCTTGGTCTCGCGACCGTATTTTTTGGGGTTCTGCCGCCATTCCTTGCCCTTGCGGCGTTCCGGGCCGGTGTATTGTTCCCTGGTTTTGCGGAGCACCTTGACCTTGTTGTAGATAACCAGCGAATGGCTTTCGCCGGTTTCCTCATCGTAGCGTTCCTCGATCACCTCAATGGCCGAAAAGAACCCCTGATGCAAAAGCTGCTCGGCCTGGGTTATCGCCTGGACCTTGTTATCGACCACGGCCTCCACTTCCCACTTGCCTTTTTTCAGGCTGAGAATTTCAAATGAAGAAACAAGGGGCATGTCAGGTTTTACCCACTCTTTTATTTTGATCCGCACCGATGGCCTGGGTGATCGAGGTAAAGCCATCGGCCTTGATAAGCCCGGCCAGTTCACGCTTGATCGCCTGAACCCGTCCCGGGCCATGATAAACCATTGCCGAATAGAACTGAACCAGACTCGCACCGGCCCTGATTTTGGCATAGGCGTCGGCACCGCTGCTGATGCCACCGACACCGATCAGGGGAATTCTCCCGCCCGTCAGTTGGTACATCTGGCCCAGCACCCGGGTTGAAGGTTCGAACAGGGGCCTGCCACTTAAGCCGCCGCTCTGGCTGGCGTTTTCATGGGTCAGGTCTTGTGGTCGATCAATGGTCGTGTTGGTGGCGATCAAGCCGTCGATACCGGTTGCCAGGGCGACCTCGGCGATATCGGATTTGTCCTCGTCGGTCAGGTCGGGGGCTATTTTCAAAAGCAATGGCGGCGGGTTTTCGCTAACCGCCCGGGACCGCGCTTGCAGCGCCGCTTCGAGCAAGGCCTGCAGGGGTTCCCGGCCCTGCAGGGCGCGCAAGCCCGGGGTGTTGGGTGAGGAAACATTGACAACAAGATAGTCGGCAAAGCCGGCAAGCCTGGCAATGCCCTGCACGTAGTCGGCGTTGGCATCGGTGCTATCCTTGTTTTTACCCAGATTGACGCCAAGGATTCCGCTCCGCACTCGTTTCTCAAGGCGGCCCGCGACGACATCAAGCCCGTCATTATTAAAGCCCATGCGGTTGATGATCGCCTCGTGGGCTGGCAGCCGGAACAGCCTTGGCCGTGGATTGCCCGGTTGCGGCCTGGGTGTTACCGAACCGATTTCAACAAAGCCGAAACCTTGGGCCAACATGGCGTCGATAACGTCCGCATTTTTATCAAAACCGGCGGCCAGACCAACCGGGTTTGCGAACGCCCGCCCCCACAAGGTTTGTTCCAGGACCGGGTCTTTGAGCGATGGCTGGGCCGCAACCAGCCCGCGACGCAACGCCTTGATGGCGAGACCGTGCGCCGTTTCGGGATCAAGCAGCCTGATAAAAGGCCAGGCCAGACGATACAGGTCAATCATGTTCAGGACGCCCCCCAACGCCCCTGTGAGGCCATGACGGAATCTCGTCCGGGAAGACATGAAAGCCGTCGGCCCCCACCGGCAAGTCACGGGCGCTGACGACCTTACTGACATCCAAACCGCCATACAGATGGGGAAACAGCTGCCCGCCGCGCGCGGGTTCCCATTTCAGCGCCTCGCCAAGACTGTCAGCAGCGACCGCGATCAGCAGCAGGTCTGTAACGCCACTGCGGTGAAGCGCGGCGCTTTCGGCCACCTGTTCGGCGGTCGAAAAATGCATGAAGCCATCGGCCAGGTCATCGCCGCTGCCCAGGTATTGGCCGGGTCCTTGAGCGGCCTGCCAGTCATGACGCTTGCACATATGAAAAATCAGCTGTTCAGACATCAGCCGACAATATCAGTTTCGACATGACCATCATAGAAAAAGGCCGCAAATAAGAGTATACTGTTCCATCTACTGAAAAAGATCGGGAGGCGACAATGTTCAATCCAGTTGAATTTTCGCTCAAGATCCAGCAAGTCGCAATGGACAGCGCCGCCGCCTCGGCCAGAATGATGGCGGCCAATTACCTGCGCTTCGTCGAACAGCAAAGCCACCTTCTTCAACACACCCTTGCGGGCCGTCGGGACGATGACGAGCCAACCCACAAGAAGCCCCATAAGGCCCAAGCCCGCAGGACAAGAAAGAAAATCAAAAAAGGCAAAAAGTCACCCTGTTCAGGCCCTGATTTGCTCGATCATTACGGCAAAAGAACCCACGACGTCGACGTCGAACACATTTAAAACGTTCGGGCTCGAGGCTTGAATGTGAACGCATTGTATAAAGTCAATCTGAATTTCTCTGGTGATCGTTTGGAAATTTGGAATGGATTCAGAATTGGACTTTAACAATTTTACAATCTATAATTACAATACTAATAATTATAAACATCCTTTCATATATCTCAATAACTGTCATAGAAGGTGTTTTCTGATGATTTTTCCATTTATTAATAAAAATATCAGTTCGCAACCCAATGCTGTCCGTAGGGGAATTTTCAAGTATTCACTGTTAGGCGGCGTATCCATGCTGACAGTTTCACCAATGCGCTCTGCGTTATCCCAAGGCGCAAATGATGATTATTGTGATGTTCGCAAGGAATTAGAAAATAACTTCGATAATCTGGTTGATGCATTCAGCAAATATGAACCAGATTACAATGAATCAAATTTCCAAATGGTGGAGGGCTTTCTTGCAGATTCAGCCACGGCACGAAACTCGACAATAAAAAAGGCCTACGACAGACTTTCGGATCAAATGAATCATGGTATTGAAGCCCAGGACTTGATCCTTAACGAGATGCAAAATATAGCAGACTTCATCGACGATCAGGGCAAAGAAATTTTTCCTGATGGAGGCCCCTCAGTCATTAAAAGACCGTCTCCCCCTAAATCACCCATCAAAAAGAAGGAAAAAGCCAAAGATAAAATCTTACAGATGATTGTTGAGATACTCGGCGAAGTATTCTCTCTCGAAGATATCTTATCAGATTTGCTTGATTTATTCCTGGAAGATAAAAGCATAAAAAAATTAATCAAAAAAATGAAAAAAACTTTTTCTAGTGCGAAATCCACAAGCAAAAAAATGAAACGTCTGGTACGCCATTTGATCTCGCTTCTTAAACATCTCTCATCACCTGCATTTATTCAACAAGCCGCTCAAAGCGTCGGAAAGAAACTCTTACCCCGGTTAGCGACAGCACTTGCCAAACGCTTGGTTCCCTTCATAGGGTGGGCCTCTTTCTTTGTTGATTTTAGCATTGCTGTCGCCAAGAACTGGGTTTCTATAAAAAAAGCATTTGCCTAAAGCTTTCCCAATCAATCTGTTCAACCTGAATTTTCAGAATAGCATAAAGGTTGTAAAAAAAATTCCCTAGAATCGGTCGACCCTGAACGGTTTTGGGTCGAGTGCCGGGGTGCGTCCGCCGACCAGATCGCTGATGGTCTGGCCGGTAATGACAGAGCCCATGAGACCGGCGTGAGAATGGCCGAAGGCGAAAAAGGCGTTGCCGAAATGGGGCGAAGCGCTGATCACCGGCAAGCTGTCGGGCAGTGACGGCCGCATTCCCATCCATTCGGAATAACCTTCGGTGTTGGCGCTCGGGAAAAGCCGTTTCAGGTGTTTAAGCAAAACCCCGGCCCGCTTGTAATTGGGCGGTGCCTCAAGACCCGCAAATTCCGTCGTTCCGGCGGCCCGAAGGCCGATCTCCAGACTGGTCATGGCGAACTTGTTTTCTGCCGACATCACAGATTGCGGGACGCTTATGCCCGGATCGGGAAGGGTCACGTGATATCCCCGTTCACCAACCAGCGGCACCGGCGAGCCGAGCCGCTTGCTGAATTTTGCCGACAGCGCACCGGCGGCGACAATCAGCACATCCAGATCGAGATTATCGCCATCACAGATCAGGCGGGTTGGCCCGTCCGCGCCCATTTCAATGTCGCGAACTTCGCGCCGAAGCAAGGTTCCACCGAGGCGGGAAAATTCAGCCGCCATGGTCTCAACAATACCAAGAGGGCTCGTTACCTGACCGTCATCGGGCCTGAACACACCCCGCACGCAGCCTTTTGAAATGCCAGGGGCCATCTCCTGAACCTGACCGGCATCAAGGAATTCAAGGCGCGCACCATGTCGCTGAATGATCTCAAAGTCAGCGGCAGAGCTGGCGAACTTCTTTTCGGACTCGTAAACGAACAAAAGTCCGTTGGGCTTGACCATATGGCCAGCGCCGATAGAACCAAAAAAAGCCTGAAAATCATGCACGCAGTCTTTATGCAGGGCCCGAAGAGAAATGCCGGAAGCGGTGCTGCGGGCCGGTGATCCGGCAGCAATAAATCGCAGGAACCAGGGTGTCAGCGCCAACATATCACGCCAGCGCACCGAAAGCGGGCCAAGCGGGTCAAGCAACCAGCCCGGCACCTGCCAGGCAATTCCCGGCACCGATATCGGTACGCAATAAGACGCAGAAAGAATGGCCGCATTGCCGAAGGAACACCCCTGCCCCGGCGCCTCCTTGTCGACCACGCAGACCTTGTGGCCATCGCGCAACAAATGAACCGCGCACGCCATGCCAACAACACCGGCACCGATAATGGTCACTTTGCGGGCCGCTTCACCGTTTGCGCTCATGACAGAAGAATCCCTGTAAAATTAATAGATGATTGGTGCATGTTCGGGAGCAAAAATACAATCTTTTTGGATCGGCAAAAAATGTTAAGGTCACTGATTGAATGATCAGGAGTACGTTAAACCATGTCCCGTTTTATCTCTCTCGCCCTCGCCGTGATGATTTTACAGCTTGCCATACCACAAGCCCAGGCCCTGGACCTGAACCCGCTTTCGGCCATTAAAAATGCCGTCGAAGCCGCCGTTGAAGATCGCAGTTCCAGCGATATCGCCAAGGACCTGGAATTAAAGACCAAGATCACCGCCAAGATCGTCGATAAGATGGGCTCTGATGTTTTCTCGCTTAACACCGATGTTTACGAGCAGGACGTGATGCTGACCGGGGCCGTCGAAAACCCCCGCCTGAAGGCGATGGCGGCAAGCCTTGCCAAGTCCATCAAGGGGGTCAAGAAGCTCTATAATGAAGTCATCGTCATCAAGGGCATCGACCAGGACAAGGGGGCGGCGGAAAACTTTATCGATGATTCGGTGATTGAGGGGAAAATCAACGCGCTGCTGCTTGACGCCAAGGGTGTCAACGTCACCAACTTTCGCTGGCGCGCCGTCGGTGGCCAGGTCTTCCTGTTCGGACGGGCATTTTCAAACGCCGAATCCAGCAAGGCCACAGGCGTTGTAAAGGGCATCAAAAACGTTGTTTCTGTAACAAACCGGGTCAAGATCGCACCGAAATAACCCTGATTAAAAAACCGACCCCATTTGCGGGGTCGGCGAGTTTTAACAGGGAGGGATAGACGGATCGGGAGCGGCTCAAAGGGGCGGTTGAGCTAGGGGGGTAAGCTCCCGATCCATAGCTTAAGAACAGTGTACGGCCTAAACCCCATAGCCGTCTCATCACACCTGTTCAACAATATGTGAGAACTTATTTGTTGACTTCCAGTTTGCCCCGGTAGCGGTAGACAAAATAGCGTTTATCCCTGGTCCACAGGCACTTGCTGGAGGTCGGGGTGATTTCAAAATACCCCGCGCGCGGAACCATTCTGTAATCCTGCGTACATCCCCAATAGGTAATGGCGAAGCCTTCCGCAGTCGCCCGGATCGGGCCCAGATTATCGCGACTGACGACAACCTTGTCGCGATTACGCTCGAAACACTGGCCCAGACGCTGATGACGGCAGCCCTGCTCGCGGCTGTCGATCACCTTGACGTGGTCAATTTGTCCGTTTGACACCATAAAGCCGTCGTCATCGAGCATCAGGCAACCATCATTGGGCGGAATTTGGGAATGAGCGAACTCGCACGAAAACCAGTTGCCCTCCACATCCATTTTCGTACTGGTCGCAGCAACTGCATGATCGGCAGGAGCCAGCAACAACAAAGACAGGATAAGAATGATACCAGGCATAGGGAACCTTATCATAAAATCAGCAAGTCTTCCCAGCCCAGATGGCGGCGGCTGATCTCGACGCTGGCCCCGGGAGTGCGGGCGAGGCAGAGCGCCACAAGATGAACAGGTGAAGGCTGGAACAAATCAAAGTCCCAACTTTCGGCACTGTCCTGCCCGTTCAGGAACGAAATGGAGGGCGTTTCCAATTCAAAAGCGAAGCCATCCAGCGGTTCAAGCAACCCCTTGCCGATGGCCTTGATATAGGATTCCTTCAGGGTCCAGAACGAAAAGAAGATTTGCTGCCTGTCCTGCTTGCGGGCGGCACCAAAGCAGGCACTTTCTGAAAGCGAAAATTTTCTTTCAGCGATTGCCTGAAGATCGTTGGAGCGCTGCAGCCATTCCACATCGACACCAATAGCGTCGTCTTTGGTCACCGCACAGGCCACCATGCCTGCGGTGTGGGACAGATTGAAGCGCAGGCCGTTTGCGCCCACATCAGGGGCCGGTTCAGGACGACCATGAGGACCGCTGACAAAATGCCAGTCGGCCGCGCCAACGACGCTAAAATGGGCAAGCATCAGGTGGGTCAGTATATGAGCCGCCAGATACTCCCGGCGTTTTCCCTGATCCCTGATACGCTCACTGCGGGCGACTTCCTGCTTCGATAAAACCGGACGCAACCGTTCGATCACGCCATCATCATCCTGGCTTACCGGCAGTGTCCAAACGTGCGCCTGTCGACGCTGAAGATCTGTCAAAATCGATCACCTTATAAATCATTTCCACACCATCTTAAACTCATCTAAAATCCCTATCCAACAGATGACACAGGTTGATTTTAATCAACCTGGAACTATTGGAAATGAGACAAATTTTATTGAATAAACACCCTTGATGCCCCACCTCTTGTCATGAAACAAGTGGCGAGTACATTTTTCCTGGATCAAAATGAAACTTCCTTCTCTTAATCTTTATCGGTATTTCCTTGATGGTATCCCGGTGTATCTGGCTCGTCACTACTGGTGGGCCTATTTGTGGCCAACTGCCGTCTGGTTTTTCGACCATCAACCGATTATCAACGCCATCCTGTTTGGTCAGTACGGGAAGCTGATGCGCGCGACCATGGCAAGATTGAAAAATGCCGACCACCGAAATACCCTGCAATTAACCTGTGTTTATGGTGAATTGACGCCAAACCTGATCGAAACCGTAGCCCCTGCGTCTCTGCATATCACCGATGCGGCGCTGGTTCAGCTTGAACTGGCGAAAAGCAAGGCGCCTACAGAAAACGCCTTGCATGCAACACGCATGAATGCCGAACAGCTGGCCTACAAGGACGATTGTTTTTCAACAGTGGTGCTGTTCTTCCTGCTCCACGAAATGCCTGAAGAGGCGCGCATGAACGTTCTTTCTGAATGTATGCGGGTGATCCCGGTCGGTGGGGCGCTGCTGGTTACCGAATATGCGCCGCTGCCAACAAAACACTGGCTTTATCGTTTTGCGCCAAGTCGTTGGCTGACCACCCGGCTGGAGCCGTTTTTGGACGGCTTCTGGCACGACAATATCGCCGAAGGGTTAAACACCTTTGGAAAGGGACTGGGCAAGAAGGTGAGTATCGAATCCGACGAACGCATATTCTCCGACTTCTACCGGGTCACCGAATTCAAGGTTCAGCCCCTTACAGCATAAGTTTGCATCAATCCTGTAAGCTGGTCTTCAGAAAAGCAGTATAAGGTTGAGAAGTTTTTTATTATTATTTTCCCTGACCGAAATTTGGGCGGGGCCGCTTGGAGGATTAAATGGAGGAATATGCTGGCCTTATAAAACTTGGCTTTGTCTTTGCCCTTGTTTTGCTTGTCGGTCTGGTATTGCGATTGATGGGTTTCGGCAAGAAAGACAAAACCGGCAAGGGGAAATCCAAAAAGAAGGGCAGTGAGGAAAAATTCTTCAAGCAGGATGCTTATGTGGATCATGGTGGCGATGGCGGAGAATGGGAAGACAGTGATATGTACGCCATGAAGGAAGGTAAAAAAACCAGCCGCGGCATATTCGATGACGTTGTTAAAGAAAAAAAAGGTAGTAAAAAGCTGGAAAGCTGGGAAGACTATTAACTTCCTGGCCTTCAGTTTGGCTGTTTTGCCTTTTCGGCACGCCTGGCAATGATGATCGTCAGCGCGCTGCTTCCCAGGACAACGGCGTAACTGCTTAAATAGACTACTTCGACTGAAAACATCTTAACGCCCAACTCATTCCTGAAATTCATTTTCAAACCTGATATCGAGCGCCCAGCAAGAGTTCGCGTTCGATGAGGGCCATACTGTCAAATGGCTGCTGAATTAACCCTGAAGCCACCATTCATTTTGGCTTCAGTCCCGGTTCATTTTGGGTTCAGCTAGAACCGGCCTCCTTGATGTCATATACTGCCCTTGTCCGATGAAAGGCTGGGGCATGCCGATACCAGAAAAAAGCGATTGGCCTAAAGCTGACGATGGCACAACGGACTGGGAAAGCCTGTTCGAAGATGACGAAACGGGTTTGATCGCCCTTGTTCAGACCTCAAGCACGCCCGAGCAGCTCAAAGAACGGACCGTTGCCATCATCCAGGCGATTTTCGCACGTAAGCCTGGCACCAGGATCACGGACAAGGTGATGGCCTATCTGAATAAACTGATTCCTGAAGATGCCGACCCCCAACGCCTGCCGACCATGAAGAACGGCGTTAAGCAGATGCTCAGGAAAATCAAGGACGACCGCATCAGAAAAGCCGCCGCCTATGTCAAGAAAAAGGCGCTGAAAAAGAAAAAGGGCAAACTGAAAAAGAAACCCAACCGGCGCTCCCATCCTGTTGGTGACTTTATTCACCACCATAACACGTTTGTCTCGATCCTGGTTGTGGCGCTGGGAGTATTGGTGCCACTGGGTATCTATCTTGGTTCGCCGAAAGAAAAAGTGGCCGGGGGCAATGTCAGTGAGCATATTGGCTGGATCGATAACTACGTCTACAACCACTTGCCCAACAATACCTGGGTACTGCTGGGGGTCAAACAGACCAGGGCATCGCAGATCAGCATCGAAATCCTGATCACCGACCCCAATCACATTTCCGCCATCCACGCCATGAGACGCATTGCCCGGGTGGCCGTCCTCAACCAGATTTGCCCGCCTGCCGGTTCGGGTGTAAAAAGCATACTCGAACAAGGTTGGAGCTTGTGGGTGACCCTGAAAAGCGCCGATGAAACATTGACCGGCGGCACCTGCCATTATGCTGATTAAAGGAAATACCCAATGACGCCCTATTACCTGATTGCCGATGTCAGAATCGACGATATGGACGCGTACAAAAATTACATGGAGCAGGCCAAACCCCTTGTTGAACGTTATGGTGGCGTGTATCTGGTCCGCGGCGGTGACTTCAAGGTCCTGGAAGGCGATTACTTCAGCCCCCGCAGGATGGTCCTGATCCGCTTCCCCGACAAGCAATCATGCGAACGTTTTTACAATGACCCCGCCTATCAGCAGGCACGGGCCATTCGCCTGCCGGTCAGTGACATGGTTCTGATCGGCATTGAGGGGTTTGAGGCCTAATTTCCCAAAAAGACGCTGCGAACAAAGCGCCGGAATAGCAGCACTTGCTGGGGCAACACATCCTTATCGCGAACAGACCTTGAAATAACGATTCCCCCTTCGATGATGCCCGTAACCATATCGGCCAGATCGGACATATCGACTTTAATTTTTGGAGGATAGTGCCGGGCAATCAGTTCCAGGCGCTCAAGAAACCGTTGCCGCCAACGCAAAACGCCGGCCGCATTCAGTTCGCGGATCTCGCTACTGAATAACTGGTCCTGGTAACAAAAGGCTGAAACAAGGCAGCCCGGATGGGTTTTGGGAAGGTCGGACAGTATTTCCGCCAACAATTTAAGGAAGACAAGAAATCCATGCAGCGGGTCGTCGTTTAAATCATCTGCCCGTTCGAATAACCGGTCGAACAGCTCCTCTTCACGATCAAGGTATTGCTGCAACAACGCCTTGGCCAATTCGTTCTTGTCCTTGAAATGATAGAAGAAGCCGCTTTTGGTGATGCCGACAGCGGCGATCAGCTCGTCGATGGAAGTTCCGCCGAAGCCCTTCTCTAGCACCGCCGATTCAGCGAACGAAAGAATCAGATCGCGGGTTTCCGAACCCTTGCGTCTTTGAAATTCAGCCATTGGTTACTGTACCACAGGTACACCAATGCTCGAAAATACTCACTTTCAGATTCATAATATCACCCAAAATTCTTTCTAGCCCATTGAAGATATTGCTTTTTTCAGGAAAATTTCAACCCTGTACCATAGGTTCCCTATTTTTTTCAGGATCAAACGTTCATTTTCCGGGTCACTTAACTTGAAAGGGAAATAACGATGGCTGAGTTCAGAAACAACCTGCCGCAACTCGAAGGAGGACTGTTCCTCACCGATGGTGGCATTGAAACCACGCTGATTTTTCACGAAGGTATTGATTTGCCTCATTTCGCATCTTTTGATTTGCTGCGTGAAATTGACGGCAAGGAAGCCCTGCGCAAGCAATTCGCAAGTTATGCCGCCATCGCCCGGGACCACGGCGTCGGTTGCATTCTTGAAACACCGACCTGGCGCGCCAGTTCGGACTGGGGTGACAAGATGGGATATTCCAAAGTGGCCCTTGGCGCGGTGAACAAGGAAGCCGTTTCACTGCTGATGGACATTCGCAAGGATTATCAAAATGAAACGACACCCATCGTCATCTGCGGTGGACTGGGACCGCGCGGTGACGGTTACGTGGCCAGCGAGATTATGAGTGCCGATCAGGCACAGCGTTATCACGCCCCCCAGGTCGCCGCCCTGTGCCGTGCCGGTGCCGACCTGATTGGCGCCATGACCATGACCAACACCGGTGAGGCAATTGGCGTGACCCGCGCCGCCATGGCCGAAGGCATTCCGGTGGTCATTTCATTCACCGTCGAAACAGATGGTTTGTTGCCGACCGGGCAGTCCCTGAAGGACGCAATCACCGAAGTCGACGCAGTAACAGACAATGCGCCGGTCTACTACATGATCAATTGCGCCCATCCGACTCATTTCCAGCATCTGCTGGATTCTGATGAAGACTGGCTGCTGCGGTTGCGTGGCATTTGCGCCAACGCATCCTGTATGAGCCACGCTGAACTGGACGCAGCCGAGGAACTGGATGATGGCAGCCCGGTCGAACTTGCCGGGCAATTCAAGAATATCCGGGGACGCCAAAAACACATCAACGTTCTTGGTGGCTGCTGTGGGACCGATTCCCGTCACATCGACCAGATCGGTCATCACTGCAAATCTTTGCACTAAGGGTGTATGCTTTTGACGATGGACGATATTCCGGGATTTCGGTGCACCAGTTGCGGTACGTGTTGCCTGGAAGGGGCGGCCCGGCTGCAGGTCACAGAAGACGATATAGCCCTGTGGCAAGATCAGGCGCCGCATATCCTGGAATTTGTCCGGCTCAGTGGCCGCAAAGGCCAGCGCACCGGCGAGATGGGCAGAAGCGTTCATGGCGGGGCGGAAACAACACGTTGTGTATGGATCAAAAAATTTCCCGGCCGCGATCAATACTACTGCCGGATCTACCCATGGCGGCCCCGGGTCTGCCGCCGTTACCCAACGTCAATCGAACACGCCCGTTTTACTGATTGTCCGGGTGTTTAACATTCCGGAACATTGACGGCCAGACCGCCAAGGCTGGTTTCCCTGAAATTCTCGCTCATTTCAGCGCCAATCTGACGCATCGCCTCGATGCAATTATCCAGTGGCATGAAATGGGTGCCGTCACCGCGCAGGGCAAGCGAAGCCGCTGCCACCGCCTTCGTCGCGCCCATGCCATTACGTTCGATACACGGCACCTGGACCAGACCGGCAACCGGGTCGCAGGTCATCCCCAGATGATGCTCAAGAGCAATTTCGGCGGCGTTTTCGACCTTTTCGGGCGAGCCCCCCAGGACCGCGCACAAACCGGCCGCCGCCATCGCCGAAGCCGAGCCGACCTCGCCCTGGCAACCGGTTTCGGCACCTGATATGGAGGCGTTATGCTTGATCAGGCCGCCGATTGCGGCGGCGGTCAGAAGAAATTCCGGAACTTTGTCAGCTTCCGGATTGATGCAGTGATCAAGATAATAGCGAATAACCGCAGGGATAACCCCGGCAGCGCCGTTGGTCGGGGCGGTGACGACGACGCCGCCGGCCGCATTTTCCTCGTTAACCGCCATGGCGTAGACGTTCAGCCAGTCAATAATTTCATGGGGCTGGCGGCTGTTTAAGTCGTGGGCCGCATCAAGTTGCTCAAATATTTTTCTGGCCCGGCGTTTGACATGTAAGGAACCGGGCAATTCGCCTTCATGGGCAAGCCCCTGGCCGATACACGCGTTCATCGTCTGCCAAATACGGGACAGGCCGGCGTCGAGGTCTTCGGGCGATCTGACCACAAGTTCATTGGCCCGTTTCATCGCGGCGATACTGATACCGCGATTGCCAGCCATTTCTAACATGGAGGCGGCGGTATCGAATGGATAGGGCCAGATTTTTTCCTGTTCAATGGAAAGGATTGGCGGTGTTTCGTGTTCTGCGGCGGTCACAACAAAACCACCACCGATGGAATAGAACGTCTCGGAAAAAACAAGCGCCCCGGCACCGTCGAAAGTCTCAAAGAGCAGCCCATTGGGATGACCGGGCAGCGCCGGGCCATAATCAAAGACGATGTCATCGTCCGGATTAAAGTGCAACTGCGGCAAGCCCCCCGGTTGCAGCGTGTGGCTTGCGTTCAGCGCGCTCAAGTCCCGTTCGGCTTTTTCATGGTCAATGTTGTCCGGTGTGTAACCGAGCAGCCCAAGGGCCACCGCCCGGTCCGTCGCATGGCCCTTTCCGGTGAAGGCAAGCGAACCATGGAGGGTGACCTTGATGCTTGCCGCAGATGAAGTGTCTTGCCGGCCACTTAATATTTCGAGAAACCGCGTCGCGGCAGTCATCGGCCCCATCGTATGAGACGATGAGGGACCGATACCAATCTTGAAGATTTCAAAAACACTTAGAAACATTGTTAACCCAACACGAAAGGAAACAATTTCTGGCGGCACCCACCATGCTACACGGTGTCGTCCAATTCAATATATTCGCGACGAAACGGCATATCCGGGTTGGCCGGTGGATTATCCATTTCGCGGGCCGCCCGGTGGCCATCGTAGACAGCAACAGCAATGGTCGCCGGGGCTTCGCAATCGCCGATTGCCTGAACAGATTTGATACCGGCGGCTTGCAGTTTTTCTGCATCTTCGTTCAAGGCCAGATAAAGCTCGTTGTTGGGTTTACGTGACGTGACCATGACAACACTGCTGGCAGCAAGTGCGCGACTGCGGGAAGAATAGATGCAGGTCAGTTCAACTTCGCCCTCGCCAATTGCCTTCAGGTTGTGGCTGACAATAATGTCGATACCCTGCTCAATCAGTCGCGCCTGAATGCGATGCTGTTCCAGGGTGTTCTCCGTCCACGCGGACACGCACGCTGCGCTGGTCACATAGGTGACGTCATGGCCATCCTGACGCAGTTTCTCGGCAACCACACCGCCCATATAGAAGTTATCGTCATCAAAAACGACAACCGGGCCTGAAAGTTCCGCACCGCCGACGATATCCTCCGGGGTGAAGACAGTGGCCCTGTCGCTGCCGCTGACCCGTGCAGTATTGTTGATGCCGACGCCATCTTTGCGCCAGCGTGCACCAGTGGCGATGATGACGTGATCAAAACCGAATTCGAGAATATTTTCCGGGCTTAGCTGGCTATCAAAATAGACATCCACATTGGCCATTTCCTGAATGCGACCGGCCCGCCAGTCGCGAACACGGGCCCAGGCACCAAGACCCGGCATACTGCTTTCCCATGTCACCCTGCCGCCAAGCCCGGTCGTCGCTTCGGCCAGGGCGACCTGATAACCGCGCTGACCCAGGCCGCGCGCCGCCTCAAGCCCGGCCGGTCCCGCCCCGACAACAAGGACACTGTCTTGCGAGCCCTTCGCCGCAATATCTTCGGGGTGCCAGCCGCGCCGCCACTCCTCGCCCATGGTCGGGTTCTGGGTGCAGCGCATGGGCGTAAAGGTGTGCTGACCGGCGACACAGATATTGCAGCCGATGCATTCACGAATTTCATCGGCCCTGCCTTCTTCGATTTTGCGGGGCAAAAACGGATCGGCGATGGATGGCCGCGCCGCACCAATCATGTCAAGAACGCCACGTTTGATCTGGCTGACCATGGTGTCGGGGGAGGTAAACCAGCCGACCCCGACGACGGGTTTTGTGGTCACCGACTTAACAAACGAAATATGGGATTCCTGGATGCCTTCTTCGCCAAATCGCGAGCTCACCGAATCATTTGACCAGTCCGCGAGATTGACATCCCAAAGATCGGGCAATTCAGCCAGCATTTCGACAATCTCACGGCCTTCGCCCTGGCTGGTGATGCCGCCATCGCCCAATAATTCGTCGACAGCCAGGCGAACAGCTACGGCACATGTGTCACCTACGGCTTCCCTGGTGTCCTCGATCACTTCGCGCAGCAACCGGACCCGGTTTTCAAGGCTACCGCCATATTCATCGCTGCGGTGATTGCGACGCAGTTGCAGGAAATGTTGCAGCAGGGTTGAATCGTGACCGGCATAGACATAGATGATGTCGGCTTCGGCTTCCCTGGCCCTGAGTGCTGCAGCCCGGTGCCAGCGACGGAATTCCCTGATATCTGCTTTATCCATACCCCGGGTCTGGGTCGGAACGCCGATGACTCCGGCCTGCGGCGACGGGCCGATGGGTTTAAGGCGGGTGAACAGGTTCTGGCTGCCAACGCCGTTGTGGGCCAGCTGGACACCGGCCAACGCTCCGTGCCTGTGAATGGCGTCGGTCATCAAACCCAGACATTTCACATCATAGTCGTCCCACAGGCGGGCCTGCGGTTCAGGAGAATAATCCGAGGTGGGATGGATCATGCATTCTTCCGTACAGATGACAGCCCAGCCGCCCTCAGCCTTCATTTCACGCATTTTGGCGTGGGTCTGCGGCAAGTTAAAACCCATGCCGTTGCAGTGGGGAACCTGATAAAAGCGGTTTTTCGCCGTAACGGGACCTATTTTTACAGGTTCAAACAGGATGTCATATCGCGGGTCACGGGTCATTTATCTGTACTTTACATTGCCAGGTGTTAGATCAGTCGCACCGCGAGAAGTGTTTCGGAAACAGCTGGGCCAGATAATTGAAACAGTTGTCGCGGGCCTTGCTTCGTTTATGTTTTTTAGGGTGCAGCAAAAGCTGCAGCCACAGGCCGTCAATCATCGCCTCGATATTTCGTGTTGTTTCCGTCGGTTCGATATGAGCATAACCACCATCCCTTGCCAGTTCCGTGCACAGGCGTTTCAGTTCAGCCCAGCGTTGATTATCATAATTGTTATGAATTTTCAGATAGGTCGGTCGATACTTGGCCTGTCCCCAAAAGGCAAACCAGACGGCCAGTTTTTTTGTCGAGCAGATGGTGCTTTTAAAATCCACTTCAATAATCGCAGCAAGCTGCCGGGCGGGATCAGGACCTGCCGCTGCCATTGCCGTCGACCAGTGATCGTAGTGTTCCCGCGCCAGGTACCCCAGCGTCTGGCCGTACAGATCCTCCTTGTTTTCAAAGTGGAAGTTGACGGTGCCATGGGACAGTTTGGCGCTCTTTGTAACCGTCGCCAGGGTGGTACCGGAGAACCCGCGCCTGGAAATTGAATCGATTGTCGCATTGATCAATTGCTGGCGGCGCGCCTTTCGAGTAGCGGTTCGACCATTGCCAGGCTTTTTATTGGCAATCTGGTTCATGGAATCTCTCGATCTACAATTTGCATATCGCGCTGTTGCTGCCTTTCCTGTCGGAACATGATGTAGGCGGCAATCGCCACGCCGATGGCGACGACGAGGATGATAATTGTTGCCAGTGCATTGATGTCCGGGCGCAAACCGAGCCGGATACGCGAAAAGATCAGAATCGGCAGCGTGTTGGCGCCGGGTCCGGTGACGAAACTGGCGATCACCAGATCATCAAGCGACAGCGTAAAGGCCAGTAGCCATCCGGCGACCATACCGGGAGCCAGACGCGGCATGGTAATGTCGGTCAGCACGCGAAACGGCTTGGCACCAAGATCAAGGGCGGCTTCTTCAAGTGTTTCACCCATTCCCGACAAGCGCGACTGAATGATAACCGCGACGTAAGCCAGCGAAAAAGTAATGTGGGCGATGGTGATCGTCGTAAATCCACGATCCTGAGGCCAGCCAAACAATTGCTTCAGTGAAATGAACAGCACCAGCAGCGACAGGCCTGTAATCACCTCTGGCATGACCAGCGGGGCGACCAGCATGCCGCCAAACAGGGTTCGCCCCTTGAATTTACCGAAGCGCACCATGGCGAGTCCGGCCAGAGTTCCCAGTATCGTTGCGAACGTTGCGTTTATGACAGCGATCTTGAGGCTTAAGGCAACCGCGTTCCACACCGCTTCGGATTTGAACAGGGTCTCGTACCAACGCAACGACCATCCGCCCCACACCGGCACAATTTTTGAATAATTGAACGAATAGATCACCAGCAGGATCATCGGTACGTAGATAAAGGCCATGCCCGCGGCAAGCATAAAGGTCAGGAATCCGGAGCGTCTGCCATACATGGCGTTACTGATCCTCCATGGCTTTGCCCTGGTAGTACTGATAGATGGTCATCGGCAGCACCAGCAGGAAGAGCAGAACGATAGCGACGGCTGAGGCGGTCGGCCAATCAACGTTCTGGTTGAATTCGTTGAAAAGAAGACGCCCGATCATCAACACATTGCCGCCGCCGAGCAAATCCGGGATGACATATTCCCCGGTCGCCGGAATGAAGACCAAAAGCGAACCGGCGATGATACCAGGCATGGTCAGCGGTAACGTCACCTTGAAGAACGTGTTCATCGGTCGCGAGCCCAGATCGGCGGCGACTTCGTTCAGGGTCGCATCCAGTTTTTCCATATTGGCGTAAAGGGGCAGGATCATGAACGGCAGGTAGGTATAGACAATGCCGATATAGACCGCGAATTCCGAATAAAGCATCCGTATCGGCTCGTCGATCAGGCCAAGCCAGATCAGCACATTGTTGATCGTCCCCCTGTCCGCCAGCAGGCCCATCCACGCATAAACCCGCAACAGGAACGACGTCCAGAAGGGCAGAATGATCGCGAACAGCAGCAGTCTCCTGGCCACCGGGCCCGAACGAATGATCCCGTAGGCAATCGGGTATCCGATCAGCAGGCATAAAATGGTCGATATGGACGAAATCTTCAGCGAATTGATGTAGGTCTTTGAATAAAGATCATCTTCGAAGATATAGGTAAAATTCTCGAAGGTGATGCGAATGGTCATAATCCCGTCTTCGGCCCATTTAATCAGATCCGTATAGGGCGGGCTCGCCATTTTAAGCTCGGCAACACTAATCTTGGCGACAATGAAAAACGGAAGTAGGAAAAAAACAAACAGCCAGACATAGGGGATGAAGATGACGATAGATCGCCATCCTGCTTGCATACGCCGCGCCAATTGCGACACCGCCCCTAAACGTGGGGGTGCGGGATCGACCACGGCAAGGGCGGAAGTTTCGGTCATTTGGTTAACAACACAGCGCTTGAGGCTTGCCAGTGAAGATAGACTTTTTCTTCCCAGGTAATGGTGTGGGTCCTGCTTTTTGGTCTGATTTGATTGGGCGCGGTGACGTCGATAATCTGATTGTTTTCCAGCCTGATTTTATAGATTGAGATATCCCCCAGATAGCCAATGTCATCGACCATTCCAAATGCCTGGTTGGGACCGGGTTTGAGCGGAGGTTCCTTGCTGAGGTGCATTTTTTCAGGCCGGATGGCGATCCAGACGCGGCTGCCTTCCTTGACCGACTGACCATGATCAATAAAGACTTCGCCAAGGTCAGTCTTGACACGGACATGATCCGGGCCGTCCTCGACAATCCTGCCTTCGAGCATGTTTGCCGAACCGATGAAATCAGCGACGAAACGGCTTTCCGGGAACTCGTAGATTTCAGTCGGCGTCCCCAGCTGCATGAATTCACCGTCATTCATCACCGCAATCCGGGTTGAAAGGGTCATCGCCTCTTCCTGATCGTGGGTGACGACGACGAAGGTGATGCCCACCTTTTCCTGAATATTCATCAGCTCGAATTGGGTCTGCTCGCGCAGCTTCTTGTCAAGCGCCGCCAATGGCTCGTCGAGAAGCAGAAGTTTTGGTTGCTTGACCAATGCCCGGGCCAGCGCCACACGCTGCTTCTGCCCACCTGAAAGTTGTTGGGGTTTACGTTTTTTGTAATCCTGTAATTCAACCAGCGTCAGTATGTCGTGGACCCGGTCGTTGATTTCGGCAACCGGGATTTTGTCCTGTTTCAAACCGAAGGCGACGTTTTTTTCAACCGTCATATGCGGGAAAAGTGCATAGCTTTGGAACATCATGTTTGTCGGACGCTCATAGGGCGGTACGTTGGACATGTCCATGCCATCAATGGTGATGCTACCGGATGTCGGCGTTTCAAAACCCGAAAGCATCCTGAGCAAGGTACTCTTGCCGCAACCCGAGCCCCCCAACAGGCAAAAAAGTTCGCCCTGATAGATGTCGAGGTCAATATTGTCGACCGCGGTAAATTCCCCAAATTTCTTTGTAACACCCCTGATTTTGATAAACGGTTCAGCACCCTGTTCTAGCCAAGGGGTATCGCTGAGTGTCTGTTCACCGGTCATGGCAGCCCTCATATATATGAAAAGGTCTTAAAAAGGCACCGACGACGACAACCCTTAAGGATTGCCGCCGTCGAATGTCTGCACTGCCTAGTTGCCGGCTTTAAAGTCGGTCCAGGTTCGGGTCCGGATCTTTTCAATTTTTGGCGACAACGGGTTCAGGGTGTACATGTTTGAAACCTGTTCCGAAGTCGGGTATGCGGCAGGGCTGGAAGTCACGTCCGGATCGACCATAGGCTTCCCCGTGATGTTTGCTGTCGCGTACCATGTAAAGCTGCTGTCGGCAGCCCCCACATCAGGGCGCATCATGTAGTTCAGGAACAGATGTGCGTCATCGACGTTTTTCGCATCAGCCGGAATGACCCAGCCATCAACCCAGAAGTTTGCCTTGCCCGGTCCTTCAGGCAGGAAGAAGTCGAGCACCACACCGGTGTTGGCCTCTTTGGCACCGGACATGGCCAGCAAGCCATCCGGTCCCCAGGTTACGGCGACACAGAACTCTTTCTGCGGCATCTTCTGGTAGGCATAGTTGTCGAAGGTTTTGATATAAGGGCGAATCTGGGCGAACATGTCAGCCACTTTTTTATAATCGTCCTTATTGGTCGAATCCGGTGGCAAGCCAAGGTAGGCGAGCGCCATCGGCACGACATCAGTCGGCGAATCAAGGAATGAAACACCGCACTTGGCCAATTCCTTCATGTGTTTCGGGTTAAAGATCATATCCAATGAGCCGATAGGCGCATCAGGATAAGTCTCGAGAATCAGTTCCTTGTTGTACGTCACGCCGTGGGTGCCCCACATGAACGGAACAATGTAATTGTTGCCCTTGTCCCATTTATCGGACAACTGCTTCATGACCGCGGGGTCCATGTGCTTGAAGTTGTCGAGTTTCGATTTATCCACGGGCTGCAAAATACCATCTGCCTTAATCATACGTGCGATCTGCGACGCGGCATGTGTGACCACGTCGTAGCCGCTGTCCCCTGCCAGCAGTTTTGCCTCAATCGCTTCAACGGAGTCGTAATTGTCATAGATAACCTTGATGCCGGTTTCTTTCTCGAAATTGGCGATTGTATCCTCGCCAATATATTCAGCCCAGTTGGTGACTTTCAGCACTCGTTCCTGGGCAATCGCCTGTCCGGCCATCAGCACAGCGAACGCCGCGACGCCGACAGACAACACCCTGGCAAGATTAAGCCCACCTGAATCACGGTCTCGTATCCGTTTTATTGTTTCCTTGATACTCATCTTAAAGTTTCTCCCTGTTGTGTTTGCGGATTATTGAAGGCGCACCCTGTTGACGGGGCGTTGGAATTCTCGTTACGATTAATTATCATTTCAATGATCAGTCAATTAGATGATGTTTTCAAGATAAATTTTTTCTGACTGATCAGTCAGAATATTTCGCATCGTGTTGGTCAATCACCTGTTCCCAGTCCTCTTTAATATCGATATTTGAAATCTTGTTGTTATGGAATTGATTCCAAATCTACATATCCATATAGTGACGCGATGAAATATCCTGATTGACTGTTCAATCAATCTTTATGATCAATACGGACCAATAAAAGCCCGAAACAACCGGCAAGCACAGGGAAAACCCAGCAAAAATGATCCCCAACATACCCTTCGACACCGAGGATTTGCAGACCAAGGACAACAAGTGGATTCACCCCTGGGAGGAACTGGCCAAAATTGGCAAGCAGAAGCGCACCGTGATTACCGGCGGCGACGGGGTTTACGTTTATGATTCTGAGGGCAACCGCCTGATTGACGGCCCGGCCGGCATGTGGTGCGTCAATGTCGGCCATGGCCGCGAGGAAATCGCCGAAGCGATTGCCGAACAGGCACGGCGCATGACCTATTACAGCCCGTGGAGCCTGACCAACGCCCCGGCTGCCGAACTGGCGGACAAGATTGTCAGCATCGCGCCCGATGGTTTTAACCATGTGTTTTTCACCACCGGCGGCTCGACGGCGGTCGATTCGGCCCTTCGCTTCACCATGTTCTTCAATAATGTTCTGGGGCGGCCGCAAAAGAAGCATATCATTTCCCGCCATGACGCCTATCACGGCAGTACCTTCCTGTCGTCCTCGTGCTCGGGCAAGGAACGCGACAAAAGCTATATGGATTTCGAGGAAAATTTCGTCCACCTTTTGCCCTCCCCCAACACCTACCGGCGCCCCGAAACAATGAGCGTCCAGGATTTTTGTGCCGCCAAGGTCAAGGACCTGGAAGATAAAATTCTTGAGCTCGGGCCAGACAAAGTCGCCGCTTTCATCGCCGAACCGATCCTCGCCTCCGGCGGCGTGATCATGCCGCCAGAAGGCTATCACGCTAAATGTGCGGCGGTTTGCCGCAACCACGATGTCCTCTACATTTCTGATGAAGTGGTCACCGGTTTTGGTCGACTGGGGCATTTTTTTGCAAGCCAGGACGTCTTTGACGTTGATGCCGACATCATCACCTCGGCCAAGGGTTTAACATCGGGCTACCAGCCTTTGGGCGCGGTGCTGATCAACGAGCGGCTTCTGTCGAGGGTCAGCAGCGAAGAATTCAGCAACGCCGTCTTTTCCAGCGGCTTCACTTATTCGGGCCATCCGGTGGCCTGTACCGCAGCGCTCAAAAATATTGAAATCATGGAACGCGAGAAGCTGTTTGAAAACGTTCGCAAGGTTGGCCCCTATTTTCAGGAGCGGCTGGCTGAACTTCTCGACATTCCCATTGTCGGCGATGTTCGCGGGATGGGGCTTATGGGCTGCGTCGAATGCGTGATCAGCAAGGATCATAAGGATCCGCTTGTCCTTGATTACGAGATCGGCAATCGCATCGACAAACACTGCCAGTCCCTGGGCCTTATGGTCCGGCCGATGATTAACATGTGCGTCATGTCGCCACCTCTTATCATTACGATTGAGCAGATTGATGAACTGGTCGGCATCCTGCGCAAGGGTATCGAAATGGCCATGGATGACGTACGCCAGGAAGGCATCTGGAATGGCTGAGCCCGACAACCGCTATGATATTTTATTCGAGCCCGTAAAAATCGGACCGGTAACAGCCCCCAACCGTTTTTATCAGGTCCCCCATTGTACCGGCCTGGGCTGGTTGCGCCCGCAAATGCTGGCTGGCTTGCGTGCCACCAAGGCAGAGGGTGGCTGGGGTGTTGTCAATACGGAGTATTGCTCGATCCACCCGACATCCGACGACCTGCCCTACCCTTACGCCTCGCTTTGGGACGCAGGCGACATCAAGGCCCACGGCCTGATGACCGAGCAGGTTCACGCGTATGGTGCTCTGGCCGGGGCAGAGTTGTGGTATGGCGGTGCCCGGGCGACCAATCTTTTTTCCCGCGAGGTTCCCATGGATGTCGCCAGTATGCCCAATCTGGCCGGCAACCCCTACCAGACCCGGGCCATGGACAAATCCGATATCCGCAACCTCAGGCTTTGGCACCGCGAGGCCGCCCTGCGCGCCAAGGAGGCAGGCTTTGATGTCGTCTACGTTTACGCCACCCATGGCTATCTGCTGTCACATTTCCTGTCACCGGTGACCAACACGCGCAGCGATGAATACGGCGGCTCGCTGGAAAACCGGGTCCGTCTGGTTCGTGAACTGATTGAGGAAACAAAAGAAGCGGTCGGTGATACCTGCGCCGTGGCGGTGCGTTTTTCCGCCGATGAAACAAGCGACAAGGACGGCCTGCCGGTCACCGGCGAAAGCCGTGAAATGCTTGAGATGCTGGCTGAACTGCCCGACCTGTGGGACATCAACATCAGCGACTACAGTTACGAGATGGGCCATTCGCGCTTCGCCAAGGAAGGGGCGCTTGAAGACTATATGTCGTTCGTAAAATCAGTGACCACGAAACCGGTCGTGACCGTCGGTCGCTTCACCTCGCCGGACACCATGCTGGCCCAGGTCAAGGGCGGCATTGTCGATTTTATCGGCGCGGCCCGCCCGTCCATTGCCGACCCGTTTATACCTGTGAAAATTCGCGAAGGCCGCTTTGAAGATATCCGCGAGTGCATCGGCTGCAACATTTGTTATTCAGGTGATGGCCAAAGTGTTCCCATCCGCTGCACCCAGAACCCGACCATGTCCGAAGAATGGCGACGCGGCTGGCACCCTGAAAAAATTCAGGGAAAAGCATCCGACGCCAGGATTCTTGTTGTCGGGGCCGGCCCTTCAGGGCTTGAGGCTGCCCGCGCCCTGGGCCAACGCGGTTACGAGGTTGCCATCGCCGAAGCAACCCGTGATCTTGGTGGCCGGGTCAGCCGCGAGGCCGCCTTGCCGGGTTTAAGTGAATGGGCACGGGTTCGCGATTACCGCCTGCAGCAAATCGGGAAAATGCCAAACGTTGAAATTTACCGGGAAAGCGAGCTTTCCGCCGATGACGTGCTGGCCTTCGAGGCGGATCACGTGGTCATCGCAACGGGGTCGCACTGGCGCGCCGACGGCTTTGGTCGCCACAACAGTAAAGCCCTGGACACCCTGGGGCCTGAGGAGAAGCTGTTTACCCCCGATGACATCATGGCCGGAAACCTGCCCGAAGGCCGGGTCATCCTGTTTGATGACGATCACTACTACATGGGCGGGGTGATCGCCGAAAAGCTGGCCAGCGCCGGTATCACCCTCACCCTGGTGACGCCCGAGGACAAGGTCTCGGCCTGGGGCAGTTACACCGTCGAGCAAGAGCGCACCCAGGGCAAATTGATAGATCTTGGCGTCGATATCGTCACAGCCCATGGCCTTGAGGCGTTCGACGGCAAGGAAGCCATGATCCGTTGCGTCTATAGCGGCCGGGAAAAATCGATCACCGCCGACGCTTTGGTTATGGTCACGGCGCGACTGCCCAATGACGGTCTTTACCGCAGTCTGCTGGAACGTATGGATTCCGGTGCCGACGGGGTCCCGCAAACCTTACAAAAAATAGGCGATTGTGATGCCCCGGCGATCATCGCCGCCGCCGTCTACGCCGGCCACCGCTATGCCCGCGAGCTTGAGGATACGACACGGCAACCGCCCCGACGTGATCGCTTCGTGCCGGACTAAATCAAGCCGGATGTTTGATGTCATTGATCGTCAGCTGGGCGATCTGGAAGACCCGGACAACAAGCGCCGGTAAAGCGGCTTTGCGAGAACCGGCGTCAGGTAGATCGGCACCTGATACAAGGCAAAAAACAGCAACAGAGAGCCCGCCAATTCTGCCGGCAACACGGCCATGATCAGCGCCATGTTGCGATTGCCCACCATTAATGAAATCGCCCCGTCCTGCGGCGTAAACGACACCTGTCGAAGGTCCCGGAAAATCCAGAGGCCCAACCCGCTAAGGGCGTGCGCCCCCCAGTTAGCCAGCAAGACAAGGCCAAGAACACCGGCGATCTGCGGCAAGCCCTGTGTCTGTGTTACGGCAATGCCGTTCATCACGACAATCGCAAAAATCACCATCAGAAGAGACGACATGCCATCCAGAACATCGAAATTTCTCTCAATACGCTGACGCCCGATGGAGCGTCGCAACACATAGGCCGCAACCAGCGACAGGCCGGTGGCAATGGCAAGCCGGATAAACATGGAACCGGCGTCAAGATCGATGGCGGTTTCAAGCAGTGTCGCCGCCAGCAGCGGGGCGCTCAGGGGGACGATCAAGGTGCCAACCACCATGACGTTCAGGACCAGCGCATCATCGAGGCCAAGAAAGGCGGCCATACTGGCGTTTGCCGAAAGCGGCGGCGCACAGGCGAGAAGAACCAGCCCGGTGTGCAGGGCCGGCGGTAGATTGAAATATCCGGCCAGCAGGTGAACGAATAAAGGCATGGCGGCCATGAAAACAACCAACACCGCCGCCAGCCTGAAGGGACGGCGAAGATGCAGCACAACCTGCGGCACATCGACCCGCATCATCGCCACCGTCAACAGCATCACCACCAGCAGCGGAACCATCACACCAATAATGTTGCCAAGCCCCGGCAGCATCAGGCCCAGAACCACCCCGCCAACCAATACCCATGGGGCCTGGCGACCCATCGTGCGCAGAACCGGCATCATGCCAGCGCATCCCAAATAACGGCCAGTGAAGAAAAGATGCAAATACCCAGCACCAGTTTACGAAACCGCCTGTCGACAAAGGACGTCAGGTGTTTTGAAAGCCAGGTTCCAAGCAGCAAGGCGGGTGTGAGGGCAATGGCGAACATCAGATGATCCTGACGCAAAAAACCAAACCAGCCAAGTGCGCAAAGCGAGGCGACCGTTCCAAAAGCAAAAAAGGTGTTCAGGGTGGCGCGCACCATAGGCCCCGGGCCTATGGTGCGCATAAAGCCCGACGCCGTTCCCGCCCATAACAATGTGTTGGGATTTGGAAGCAGTTGCCACTTGCCGAGACTGAGAGCAACGGCGAGCAATATGAGCCCCTTACACAACCACCATGCTGCACGGACCCGCACGAAGCTGTTTCATGCAGTGCAATTACCCTGCCAGGGCTCTCTTCGCCGCCTGTTGTTCGCGGTGGAAAATATAGACCCCGCTGGCCGTGATGATGAGCGCGCCAAGGATTGTGTAGCGGTCCGGCAAATTGCCAAATACCAGATAGCCAAACAGCGTCGCCCAGATCAAACCGGAATAGGCGAACGGCATAAGCGCTGACGGCGGAGCCGACTGGAAGGCTTTGATCAGCGTGAAGTGTCCAAGCGCGCCGCAGGTGCCCATGGCCACCATCAGCCCCCAGTCAACCAGCGTCGGCGCGATCCATTGCGTCGGTGCCGCCAGGGTGGCGAGCATGACGCCGATAAGTGCCGTGTAAAGAAGCGTCGTATAAGCATCGTCGGACTGTCGCAACATCCGTGTTGTCAATTGATAAAGCGCATTGGAACAGGCAGCGGCGACAAAATAGAGCGCTGTCAACGGCACCTCGCCGAGGCCCGGGCGGACGATGATCAGCGCTCCGGTCAGGCCCGCCAGGACGCCGAGCACCCGCCGCAGCCCGATTTGCTCGCCCAGCAACGGGGCCGACAATGCCGTTATCAGAATGGGGCTCAGGAACATGATCGAGCTCGCCATCGCCAGGTCGATCTGGCGGATGCCAATGAAAAACAGAAACGTCGTCATCAGAAGCATTGTCGAACGGAAAATCTGCAAGACCGGGCGACTGGTGTGTGCGTAATGGACGGTGCGGCGTCCAAGCAGCATCAGAACGACCAGCAGGTGAAAAAAGAAACGCGCCCAAACCACTTCCGTTACCGGCAATGTCTGAGACAATTGTTTGGCGAAGGTATCTATCAGGATGAAAAACAATGTCGTGGTCAGCATCAGAAAGATACCACGAGGGATATTATCATCCGCCAGTGTTGCCGGGTGCGATACAGGAAACGTCATCTAGCGGCCGATCACTTTTTATTCCGACGTCATCGTCGTGTTAGCATGGCTTATCATGAATAGGCGGCTCATGGCATATCAAAGTAACGGTGTCGGCACAAAAAGACTGACAATGGTTAATGTCCTCCCGCTCCAAACCAAAAACTCTTTTAAGTCACTGATATAGAAGGGTACCCGGCCTGAGACATAAGTGACGTTTTATACCGAACACATGGGTAACACTTTTCCCCATCTAGAGCATGTCCGTGTCAAACACTGGAGTTTGAAACGCCAGCAGAGAGTCGCTGAGTCCTTTGAGGCGGAAAAGGCCCTCCGGTGGCTGAATGGCCTTCAGTTGACTCCCGACGGGCAAGGAGGACTCTCACACGGCGTTGCTAGATTGGATGAGGATGCGGCGACGTTTGAGGCCCCTCTGTGCTTGGCGCGTTCTTCCGCCGGGTTGTCAC
>JACKQG010000972.1_pt1 | contig 40352 bp, 34 predicted proteins | sample 8237621 | NCBI WGS metagenome assembly JACKQG01 (sample SAMN15677084, study PRJNA649215) | marine metagenome | biome: marine; feature: Black Sea; material: saline water; isolation source: suspended particulate matter (SPM) from the Black Sea western gyre | collected 2013-06-09/2013-06-10 | depth... | reverse complement strand
GGAAACACGGTGATCGATGACAATAAAATCATTGCCGGTGCCGCTCATTTTGGTGAATGGGATTGGGAAATTCATTTGTATTCCGGAATATGTTCGCCGTTGATCAGGGACTCCAGAGTCTCCCGCTCACGGATGACGGTGTGGGATGTGCCGTCCACCAAAACCTCGGCCACGCGGGGCCGGGAGTTGTAGTTGGAGGACATGGTAAAACCATAGGCACCGGCACTCATGACCGCCAGCAGGTCGCCCTGCTCCACTCTGGGCAGCTCACGGTCACGGGCCAGGAAATCACCGGTTTCACAGATTGGGCCGACAATATCCACCCGTTCATGGGCGGCGCCCTGATCCATGACCGGCTCAATCCGATGATAGGCATCATACAGGCTTGGCCGGGTCAGGTCATTCATGGCTGCGTCAACAACCACGAATTTTTTTTCGTTCTCTCCGCCACGGTTACTCTTGGTGTACTGGACCTCGGTGATCAGGATACCGGCGTTGCCGACGATGACCCGGCCCGGCTCAAAGATCAGGGTGGCCTTGAGATCACCCAGTTCATCTTTGATTGCCCGGGCATACTCTTGCGGATGCGGAGGTTGTTCGCCGTCATAGGTAATACCCACACCGCCGCCAAGGTCGATGTGGTCTATGCTGATGCCCTGATCATTGAGTTGCCCGACAAAGGCTTTGACTTTTACCAGCGACTCGATAAAAGGTGAAATCAGGGTCAGCTGGGAGCCGATGTGGCAACTGATTCCTTTGACCGTAATATGCTCCATTGCAGCAGCTTGCTGATAGAGTTCGCCTGCCTCCTGGATGGGAATGCCGAATTTGTTTTTGGCAAGTCCCGTGGAGATGTAGGCGTGGGTTTTGGGGTCAACATCAGGATTGACCCGAAAAGCGACGGGTGCGGTCACGTTCATGTCTGCGGCAACCCGCTGCAGACGTTCGAGTTCTTGAGCCGATTCCACGTTGAACATCAAAATTCCGGCTGTGAGCCCGGCTCTCAGTTCGGCCTCGGTTTTGCCCACTCCGGAGTAGATGATTTTGCTCGCCGGGATTCCGGCCTTGAGGGCCCGGAATAACTCGCCGCCGGAGACGATATCTGCCCCACCGCCCAGTTTGGCAAAGAGGTTGAGCACTGCAATATTGGAACAGGCCTTCACAGCAAAGCAGGTGAGATGATCTATATCGCCGAAACTCTGGTCAAAGGCCTTGAAATGGCGTTCGAGTGTGGCCCGACTGTAGAGATAGAAAGGGGTGCCCACGGTCCGAGCGATCTCGCTGACCGGAGTCTCCTCGCAGTGGAGGGTGCCGTTTTGGAATTGAAAATGATTCACTGTTCTTTCCTGCGGGAATGTTGTGTGTGATTAGTTGTTGTCTGCCGGTGGCCAGGTTATGCTGATGGTGTTTGAATCGCTGCTGACGGCCCACCAGCTGTTGCGCGCCTGAACCTTGAATGAATAGGTGTGGTTGGGGCGCAGGCTTGTGTATTCATAGTGAGCGGTACGGCCCTCTTCCCGGTCGATTTCGCCGCCTGTAACGGTGAGCGGGCGGCCAAAGGGAATTGGGCAGTTGTCACAGACCTGATCCACGGGGACCTCGGCCCGGTAGAGCTCAAAACTGTCGATTCTGGTCAGTTCCCGGCCATGGATGGTTTGACGCGGATAGGACCAGTTCAAAATGAGTCCATTCTCTGTGACAGTGGCGCGCAGATCCGTGATTGTTTCTGGTACGACCGCCTCAGGTGGCAGTGGTGGAGTCTTGAAACCGCAACCGCCGAGGCTGAGGCCCAGGCTGAGCGCCACGGTCAGGGTTGCACCGGCCAGCCAGCCACTCTTCAACATGTCAGCCCGTAACCTCTTGTTCGGCCTTTTCCAGGGCTTCTGTCACCCGGATCAGGCTGGTCCCACCTTCGGAGATACGGCTGTTCACTGAACCCTCAACGCTCAGGACTTCGAACAAATCCTTGCCGATCATTGGTGAGAATTCCTGCAGTTCAGCCAGATTCAGGTCGGTCAGTTCGCAACCGCGTTCGATACAGCTGGCCACGGCCTTGCCGACGATGGAGTGGGCGTCACGGAAGGGTATGTTTTTTAAAACCAGATAATCGGCAAGATCAGTGGCGGTCATGAATCCGGTACGCGTGGCTTCATCCAGGCGTGCGGTCTTAAATTTCAGATTTGCCATCAGTTCCGTAGTGATGGCCAGTGAGGCCGAAACCGTATCCACGGTATCAAAGACGGGTTCTTTATCTTCCTGGAGATCACGGTTGTAGGTGAGGGGCAGGCCTTTCACCAGGGTGATCAGGGCCATGAGGCTGCCCACCACCCGACCGGTCTTGCCGCGGATCAGCTCCGGGATGTCCGGATTCTTCTTTTGTGGCATGATGGATGAGCCGGTGCAGAAGCGGTCATCGATGTCCACAAAGGCAAATTCCTGACTTGACCAGAGAACCAGTTCTTCAGACAGACGCGAGAGGTGGAGGTGGATGAGAGTGCAACAGCTGACAAACTCGATGGCAAAGTCGCGGTCGCCTGAGGTGTCCATGGAGTTGGCTGTTACTTCCGGGAAATCAAGCAGTTCGGCCACCTGTCGTCGGTCAATGGGCAATCCGGTTCCGGCCATGGCCGCACAACCCAGGGGCATGATATTGATGCGCTTTCGGCAGTCAGCCAAGCGTTCACGGTCACGACTGAACATCTCGAAATAGGCGAGCATGTGGTGGGAAATGAGGACTGGCTGGGCCCTTTGCAGATGGGTGTAGCCGGGCATGAATTTCCCAAGGTAGGTGCGGCCCAGGCTGACGAAGGCCCCGCGTACAGCGTCCAGGAGATCCATGAGGCGATCGCACTCGTCGCGTAGATAGAGGCGCAGGTCAAGGGCAATCTGGTCGTTACGACTGCGGGCGCTGTGGAGTTTGGCCCCGGCTGGACCGATCCGCTCGATCAGCGCCTTTTCGATATTCATGTGAATATCTTCCAGTTCACGTCGAAACTCGAAGGTCCCCCCGTCAATCTCGTTTTCAATCTCAGCAAGGCCTCCGAGGATGGCCGCCAGCTCCTCAGCGCTCAACAGGCCGTTATCCTTGAGCATGGTTGCGTGTGCCCGACTGCCGGCAATATCGTACTTATACAGGCGGGAATCATAATGGATCGAGGCGGTGAAGGCCTCAACAGAGGCTGCTGTCCCGGCTTCGAAACGCCCGCCCCACATTTTTCCTGATCCTTGGCTCATCTGCTCAGCGTCCCTTGTTCTGCATGGCCTGAATCTGCAGACGCAGGCCATTGAGACGAATGAAGCCACCGGCATCGGCCTGATTGTAGACCTCGTCCTCTTCAAATGTGGCAAAGCTTTCCTGATACAGAGACTGTTCGGATTTACGGCCCACGGGAATACAGTTCCCCTTGTAAAGCTTCATGCGTACTGTGCCATTGACGGTTTTCTGGCTGGCATCCATGGTGGTCTGCAGGAGTTCACGTTCGGGAGAGAACCAGAAGCCGTTGTAGATCAGTTCGGCGTAGCGGGCGATCAGGGAGTCGCGGATGCGCATGACTTCGCGATCCATGGTGATGGTCTCCAGATCACGGTGCGCTGCACGGAGCAGGGTCCCGCCCGGGGTCTCGTAAACACCGCGTGACTTCATGCCAACGAAGCGATTCTCCACCAGATCAAGACGGCCGATGCCGTTGCTGCCGGCGAGTTGGTTGAGTCTGGTGAACAGGGGCAGCGGGGCCAGGCGCTCGCCATCCAGGGCCACGGGATTGCCGTTTTCAAAATCAATTTCAAGATAGGTGGGGGTGTCCGGGGCATGCTCAGGGGCCACGGTCAGTTTGAACATGTCCTCGTCCGGCTCATTCCAGGGATCCTCCAGCAGACCGCCCTCAAAGCTGATGTGCAGAAGGTTTTCATCCGAACTGTAGGGGTTCTTTTTGGTGGTTGGAACCGGGATGTTGTGTTCTTTGGCGAATTCAACCAGTTTCTTGCGGGAATTGAGGTCCCAGAAGCGCCATGGCGCGATGATCTTGAGCGAGGGATCGATACCAAGATAGGCCAGCTCGAATCGGACCTGATCATTTCCCTTGCCGGTCGCTCCATGGCTGACAGCATCTGCCCCTTCCTGATGGGCGATGCGGACCTGCTCCTTGCCAATGATCGGCCGGGCCAGTGAGGTACCCAGTAGATAGGAGCCCTCGTAGATGGCGTTGGAGCGGAAGGCCGGGAAGATGTAATCGCTGACGAATTCTTCTTTGAGGTCGGAGATGATGACCTTCTCGGCACCGGTGGCCATGCCTTTTTCACGGACGGCATCCCAGTCTTCTGTCTGGCCAACGTCGGCGGCATAGGCGATTACTGGGCATTTATACTCTTCGGCCAGCCATTTCAGGATGACTGAGGTGTCGAGGCCACCTGAATAGGCCAGTACGATTTTTTTCACATCCATGTTGTTCAGTCTCCGATCAATTGCTCAAGGATTGCCTTGTGCATGTGCATTTTATTTTCAGCTTGGTCAAAGGCCACGCAGCGTGGGGACTCAAGGACCTCGTCGGTGATTTCTTCGCCGCGGTGCGCCGGCAGACAATGCAGGACGATAGCTGTTTCCGGGGCCCGGGCCAGCAGCTGGTCATTGACCTGGTAGCTTTGGAATACGGCCAGCCGTTTGTCCTGTTCAGACTCCTGACCCATGGAGGCCCAGACATCGACATTGATGACGTCGGCCTCTTTGACCGCCTCGACCGGATCGCGCAGCAAGGTGATGGGTTTGCTCGCATGGGCCAGGGCTGTGGTCAGAATCTCCGGATTGGGGTCGTAGCCCTCGGGGCAGGCCAGGATCAGCTCGAAGCCGAGACGGCTGGCGGCCTGAATCCAGGAATTGGCCATGTTGTTGCCATCTCCCACCCAGGCGATTTTCAGATCTTCAATGGCCCCTTTTTTCTCGATCACTGTCATGATATCACTGAGAATCTGACAGGGATGATGGAGGTCTGTCAGGGCGTTGATCACTGGCACGTCTGAGTAAGTTGCCAGTTCTTCAACCACATTTTGACCAAAGGTCCGCACCACCATACCGTCCACGTAGCGGGCCATGACACGGGCCATGTCTTTGAGCGGCTCACTTCGAGCCAGCTGGGTGTCGCGTCCGGAAAGGAAGATGACCTGTCCACCCAGCCCATACATGGCCGCTTCAAAAGAGACGCGGGTCCTGGTCGAGGGTTTTTCGAAGATCAGACCGATGGTCTTGCCACTCAGTTGCTGGTGAACGACGCCCTGCTGTCGTTCGGTTTTGAGTGTGATGGCACGGGTGATGAAGGTGACCAGTTCTTCCTTTGTAAAGTCATGTAATGATTTGAGATGCGTCTGCATGGGGCTTGCTCTGTCAGCTGCGGAGATCCAATGGGATCCGCGCGTTTATCTTGTCCCCCATGGGTCAATCCCATATTCTGTAGGGGAAAAGAATTATATTTACAAAAAACAGGGCATATTTGCAAAGAATTTTCTTAACTCGTCGTCAAATCCGGATTTTTCTCTTTTTGGATGCGGTATGGGGTTTAGCGGGTCAAGCGTCGGGGTGAAAATTATTTTTGTATAAGCGTGCTTGATTCCACAGCTTGTTTGTTCGGTCAGAATTCGTTCAGTACCTGGCTGAGGATGGCCGCAAATTCGTCAATATCGCTTTCTTCAACGATGAGAGGCGGCAGGAAGCGGAGGACGGCATTGCCGGCAAAATTAATGAGACAACCCTGTTCAAACATCCGCTTGACGATTGCACCGCCCACGGCCACTCCGGCCTCTGACAGGACCAGGCCCTGAATCATGCCCAGGCCCCGGACTCCGGTGAGCAGTTTTGGGAAGCGGCTGACAAGTTCTTCCAGTTGTGCTTCCAGATAGCGTGTTTTGCTCTGTACCAGTGGGAGAAATCCATCGTCCAGCATGATTTTCATGGTGGTTACTGCTGCGGCTGCAGCCACTGGATTACCGCCAAAGGTGGTACCATGGGTTCCGGGGGTGAAGGCTGTGGCGATCTCTTTTGTGGCCAGCATGGCCCCAATGGGCAGACCGCTGCCCAGGGCCTTGGCCAGGGTCATGATGTCTGGAGTTACCCCCAGTTGTTCATGGGCAAACAGGGTGCCGGTCCGGCCCATGCCGGTCTGGATCTCGTCCATGATCAGAAAGAGTTCGTGCTGGTCGCAGAGGGCACGTAATCCTGAGAGGTATTCTGGCGGCAGTGGTCTGACCCCGCCTTCTCCCTGCAGTGGTTCACAGAGGATGGCACAGGTTTTTTCGTTGATCAAAGCCTTGACTGCGGCGAGATCACCAAAGGGTGCATGCACAAAACCATCGGGCATGGGCTCAAAGCCTTCGTGGAACTTGGGTTGCCCTGTGGCGGCTACTGTGGCCAGCGTCCGGCCGTGGAACGAGCCTGCCAGCGAGATCACCTGGTAGCGCCCGGGGCCTGCGGCGATCCGTGCCAGTTTAATGGCTGCTTCGTTCACTTCGGCGCCGCTGTTGGCGAGAAAGACTTTGTCTGCGAAGGAGTTGGCCACCAGCAACCGGGCCAGTTCGGTCTGCGGTTCGGTGTAGTAGAGATTGGAGACATGAACCAGTTTCGCCGCCTGTTCCTGGATGGTTCGGGTGACCTCCGGATGACAATGACCAAGGCTGCAGACTGCGATTCCGGAGAGGAAATCGAGGTACTGACGGCCATCGGCATCGGTCAGACGGCAGCCCCGGCCCGAGATCATGGCTGCTGGATAGCGGGCATAGGTTCCCATGAAGACCTCGTCGCTGGCTGTGGCCAGCCCTTGATTTGACAGACTCATTTGACAATCTCCGTGCCGACGCCTTCGCGGGTGAACATCTCCAAAAGAATGGCGTGTTCAACTCGGCCATCAATGATATGTGTCTTGGACACGCCCTGCCTGAGGGCCGTTCCGCAGCAGTTTACCTTGGGGATCATACCGCCGGCAATGACGCCTTTGTCGATCTGCTCCTGGAGCTGGTCGAGTTGCAGTGAATGAATGAGCTCGCCCTCCTGATCCTTGACCCCCTCAACATCGGTGAGCAGGATCAGCTTGGCGGCCTTGAGTTCGCCGGCAATGGCCCCGGCCACCAGATCTGCATTGATATTGAAGGCCTGACCATCTGATCCTACACCGACAGGGGCGATGACCGGAATGAAGTCTTCACGTTCCAGGGTCTTGAGGATGGAGGGGTTGATGCGGGTGACCTGACCAACCCGGCCCAGGTCGATCAGCTCCGGCGGCGCTTCCATGGTGTCGCTGCTTTGGGCATTGATCTTGAGTTTTTCGGCACAGACCAGGTCACCGTCACGGCCCGAGAGGCCCACGGCCCGCCCGCCACAGTGGTTGATGTTGCCAACGATTTCCTTGTTAACCTTGCCCACCAGAACCATCTCCACCACATCCATGGTCTCGCCGTCTGTGACCCGCATTCCCTGGACATAGGAGGGTTTAATTTCCAGACGGTCCAGGAGTCGGTTGATCTGAGGGCCGCCGCCATGGACAATGACCGGGTTGATGCCGATCTGTTTGAGGAGGATGACGTCCAGGGCGAACTGTCTCTTCAGGTTTTCGTCGACCATGGCGTGGCCGCCGTATTTGATGACCACGGTTTTGTGACGAAATTCCTGCATATACGGCAGGGATTCGATCAGGACCTTGGCCCGTTCGATACTCTTATGCATGACTGATGGTACTCCTTGCAGCCCGAAGGCGTGGTGGTTTTGAGAAGGTGAGGTGAACCAATCTATCATAAATGCTTCGTTTTATCATTTCTTTATGGCGTTCCTCACTGCAAGAAGCAGATCGTTTAATTTGAAAGGCTTAGCGATAAAGGGAAACTTTCGTTCTTTGATGATCGGCCATTGTGATTTGTCATCTGCATAACCGCTGCATAAAAGAGCGGGGAGATCGGCTTGGATTTTTAAAAGACTGTTCATGAGTTCCAGACCGCTTTTACCCGGCAGCACCACATCGCTGAGCACCAGATCAAAGGCACCTTTTTCCTTTGCAAAAACCTCTTCAGCACTTTCCGCATCTGCAACGGCTAAAACCCTATAGTTATTTCTTTCCAGCGCCTTTGTGGCAAAAGAGCGGATGGCCTCTTCATCCTCCACCAGCAGAATTTTCTCACCCCGGCCACGCAGATCCTGCGAACTCATGTCTTCTGTGGCTTCATTGACAGTCGCCTCGGTCGCTATTGCCGGCAGGTAAATGTGAAATGTTGTGCCCTGGTTTGGTATGCTGTAAACAGTTATCCATCCCTGGTGTTCTTTGGCAACGCCATATGCAACGGCAAGCCCCAGTCCTGTTCCCTTCCCTGGGGCCTTGGTGGTAAAAAAAGGTTCAAAGATGTGTTCTTGTGTTTTCTGGTCAATTCCTGTGCCGGTATCTGTGACCGACAAGCGGACAAAATTGCCTGGACGGGCTTCCGGATTCATCCTGCAGAAATCTTCATCCAGGTGCATATTTTCGGTGCTGATGATGATTGTGCCCCCCTGGGGCATGGCATCCCTGGCATTGAGCGCCAGATTCATGGTGATCTGATCCAGGCGTGCCATGTCTCCCTTCATGTTCCAGAGATCAGGAGCAAGCCTTGTTTCGAGGCTGATATCCTCGCCAATGAAGCGATGCAGCATCTTGAGCAGATTTTCAATGTCAGTATTGAGGTTGATGGTGGTCGTTTCCATGGGCTGGCATCGGCTGAAAAGCAGTAGCTGCCTGACAATACCGGCGGCCCGCTGCGATGCATTTTTTACCTGTTGCAAATCTGCATAGACCGGAAGCCCAGGCTCCAGTTGCAGCATGGCCATATCCAGGTAGCCAAGGATGGCGGTGAGGACGTTATTAAAATCATGGGCCACCCCGCCTGCCAGGGTGCCGATGGCCTCCATCTTCTGGGCCTGGAGCAATTGAGCGGTAAGGTTTTTCTGCTCCGTGATGTCTTTGGCAAAATGGATCACACTGCTGACTTGACCCTGGCTGTCAAGCAGAGGGGAGGCCGTGACCCAAAAGGTCTTGCCCATTTCAGCATGCTCTATTTCCGTGGTGTAATTGGTCGCCTGTTGTACCGCCATGACTATCGGACACCCTTCGCACGGCTCGCTCAATCCGCGAAACAACTCGTAGCAGATTTTGCCTCGCAGGTCTTCGAGCGTAGTATTGAATATCTGGCAGGTGGCCTGGTTGGCATTGATGATGCGAAAATCCAGGTCCTGGATCGTTACGATATCGGAAATGGCATTAAAGGTCCGCTCCCATTCCTCTTTACCTCTGATAATTTCTTCTTCAGCTTGTTTTCGTGTAGTTATGTCTCTGATTAAACCGGCATTGCCCTCAATTTGTCCCTCTTCGTTCAGAAGCTTGAAGGATGACATCTCACCGTTGAATGTGCTGCCGTCCTTGCGCCTGAAGTCAATCTCTATCACCTTGCCCGGCACAGGCACTTTCTTGTCGAATACTTCTCGCCCGGTCTGCTCAAAACTCTGTGCTTCTGCATAGAGTACTTTTGTTTTCAGGCCTTTAATTTCCTCAAGCTCGTAACCAAAGATCTGCCGCAAGGCGGGCTGGTTCGCACTGATAATCTGACGCTCTTGATCAGCTATGATAAGAACGTCACGCGTGCTGTTGAAAAAGTTTTTGTAGTGTCTCTCCCTTTCAATAATCTGTGCCTTGGACTCTTCAAGCTCCCTGACCTTCTCTTCAAGCTTGGATGCAACGATGAGACTGTATTTCTCCAGGTAATCACCATCCTCCGGCACCGAATTTTCCTGTTTACAGGGCTTTTTATGGGCATAGTGCCTGAGAACGTCCTGGAGCTTGCGCCAGAACACATCAGGTTCCTGAGGCTTGACCACAAAGGCATCCGCCCCGAGGGAAAGGGCCAGTTCTTCCTCTTTCTTACCGGTATAGACGGCCGAGTAAAAGACAAAAGGGATTGTGCGCAGGCGCTCATCTTTTTTGAGAGTCCGCAGGAACTCAAAACCATCCATCCGCGGCATGAGGGCATCGGAAATGACCAGGTCAGGCTGGTGTTTCATGGCCAGTTCAAGCCCCTCCACCCCGTCTCGTGCCTCTATTGCCTGGCAGCCATTGTTCTCCACATTGAGCCTGAGGAGCCTGCGATCGTTTGTGTTGTCTTCGACAATAAGAATCTTCATGTGGCTTTTTCTCCGATTATCTCATGAATCTGGTCCATGATGGTAAGTGGATCTATGGGTTTTTCAAAATAACCGGTACACCCGGCGGCCAGGGTTTTGTCCCGGTCGCCGCGCATGGCATAGGATGTCATGGCGATAATCGGCATGGTGTTGACGGCAGATGCCCGGATGCGCCTGGTTGTCTCAAGTCCGTCTATTCCCGGTAATTGGATGTCCATGATGATTAAAAAAGGCTTTTCCCGGAGTGCAGCCTTGACTCCTTCCTCGCCGCTTGTTTCCGAGACCACTGTGTACCCTGATCGCTCAAGGACATAGGTGATGAGGAGGAGGTTATCGGCGTTATCTTCGATGACTAAAACTTTTTTCTTCACGTGTTTATTCTCGTTGGTATTCTGATCGTAAAAATGCTGCCTTTGCCCGGACTGCTTTCCAGGAGGATGTCACCCTGCAGGATATCCATGGCAAGTTTTTTAGTGAGATAGAGGCCAAGGCCGGTACCGGGATAGATGGAACTGCCTGGCGGAGCTATCCGGGCGAAGGGCTGAAACAGTTTTGGAACATCTTCCCTGCTGATACCGATACCTGTATCTGTAATGATTATGGTGACGAATTGACTGCTGTCATCGAAGACCACTTTCACTGTTATTGAGCCATCATCGGTAAATTTTACCCCATTACTCAAGAGATTCAAGAGACATTGCAGCAGCCTTCTTCTGTCGGTGTGTATTTCCATGGAAAGAGTCTCCTGGAAAATGACAAGCCCTTTCCCTTCCGCTTCGGCACGCACTGTGTCAACTGCCTCTTCGATCAGGGGTTGCAGATCAAATGTTTCACATTCAGTGGGCAGGGCACCCGCTTCGATCTTTGAAATATCAATAACGTCATTAATAAGGGCAAGCAAATGCTTACCAGCCCGTTGAATAATGGCCAGGTTTTTCTCCTGCTCCTCATTCAGTGGCCCCTGCCATTGATTGAGCAGGATACTGGAAAAACCGATGACCGAATTCAGGGGCGTCCGCAGTTCATGGCTCATGGAGGCGATGAACATGGATTTGAGCTGGTCCAGTTCCTTGAGTTTTTCATTGGCCTCATTCAGGTCTTCCACAAGGTGCTGCAGGGCCGTCTGGGATTTTTCGAGATCAACTGTTTGTTGCGCAAGCGTGGCTGTCCGTTCCTCCACAAGTTTTTCAAGGTTGCGCTGGTGCTGTTGGAGCTTTTTTTGTATTACTTGTCGCTCTTTGATATCACGGGCGGCGGCAATTATATATTCTGTATTTTCGTGAACAATTAAACGGATGTTCAGTTCAACCGGGAAGGTGGTGCCGTCCTTCCTTTTATGGACGCTTTCCATTAGGTGGTTTGCTGTTTGGCGCAATTCTTTGACATAGGCTTCCATCGAAAAATCTTTCGGCAGACCGACATCGATATCCAGCACACCAAGCTGTAACAATTCTTCCCGGGAATACCCCAGCATCTCGCAGGCCCTGCCGTTCACATCAAGAAAGCGGCCTTCCCTGGGTGAAATAATAAAAATTGCATCATAGGACTGATCAATAAGATTCCTGAAAAGCCGTAATCCCGCCTCTTGTTCCTTTATTGTGTCCTTGGACTGCTTGTCCCTGATAATTTCCCAGGCCCGAGTCATATACAGTGCAAGCTGCTGCTCATCACCTTTATTATAAGGCTTTTCCTTGTTTCCCACCCCGCTGAGCGCCACGATGCGCTTACCGTCCATTATAGCGGTACTCATATGGCGCTTGATGGGCAAATGTCCTTCAGGAAGTTCTTTTTTGTTGGGAAGAGCCGCATAGTCGTTGTGAATCGCCGGACGGCCGGTGCGCACGCAGTCGGCCCACACGCCTGCTTTTGCCAGGGGATACAAATAGTTCTGTTCTGCCATATGACATTGCGCCATGACCTTTTGACACCAGGCAAAAAGACGGATGGTTTCTGTTTCCTCGTCATACAAATGAAAATAGCCCACATCGCTTTCGGTGAGGCGAATCGTCTCGTCCAGGGCAAAATGAATGAGCTCTTCTTCCGTTGTTGCGGGTAAGTCTGCAAGGGCGAGAAGTGAACGAAACCGTTCCCGGTCAAGGTTGAGCTCCTTGCTGATTGTCTCATTCTCTCTGATCCTGGTCCCCAGCAGCCGGGTACTGCCCACGATAACTGCCACACCGAACAGATAGAGAGACAGATGCCATATGCTCAAAGAGATGAAATGCTTCTGGCGCAAGGCATAATAGTGATCCAGAGGCACCGCTGTACTGATGCCGCCACGCACATCGTCCAGTTTGTATCCTTGCTGCTCGTGGCATCTCAAACATCCGTCCTCGACATAGAAAGGGCGTATGAAACGCATATACCTCTCCCCCTCTATTACTTCAATAATTGATACTTCATCATCTCCATTATTCTCGAAGGATTGCAATGCCTTCTTCTCCCAGGCATCAGGGGTGTTGCCGGCGTGTATGGGCTGGAGGCTGGTGATACGCCCATACACCTTACTGTGCTCGTGGGTCATATCCAGTACCTGCCGGGTCATATAGGCTGGATTTATCAGGGTGAGATTGCGGCCGGAGGGGGTGGTGATGTCCCGCTCAGAAACATGAGCGAGAAAGGGGCTGGGGCGGGTGTAATCTGTAACCGGTACATAGACCCCGCCGTGCAGGGCGGCCCAGCGCCGGTAAGTTTCATCTTTGTGGAAGAGCCCTTTGGCCTCGCTTCTGGCCTGATTCAAAACAGCCTTGTTTTCCTGCCAAAAATTCCAGGCAAAGGAGGCGCCAATGGTGATGGTCCACAGCGTGAAAAGCAGCACTCCGCCCCTGCGGACCGGGATTTTTTTTAACAGACCGTCTGAGTTATGGGACATGGTTATCGCCTTTTTGGGTCAGGATGTCGATTTGTATTGTACCATTTTCAGGTTCGGAGGCAGACAAGGGGCAGGGGAGGAAGAGCGAAAACAGGAGTGTCCAGATAAGAAAGGGGTGTGAAGAGTGGCCCTGGCCCCCCTGTCGTACTGTAAAAAGGGATACTGGTACTGTGTGTCTGCTGAACATGAGGTTTTAGACCGTTTGTCGTTACTCGTCACAGAAAGAGGGTGAGTATAGTTGTTAGTATCAATCGTAGTGTATTTAAAATGGATGCTGTTGTCATGGAAAAAGGAATGGTAGACATAAAAGGACTCTTTTCGGTAATGGTTCTTTCTGTCGCGACTGAAGAGTTACAAGATTATCTTCTTTTTGTTGACGCCATTTCTTTACAATTTATTTCTTTGAGGGTAGCATAGGCTTGGTATTTGCATAGGAGCTCGGGCTTGTCCGGGCAGTTCCGAATAATTTGGTGAGTGGGGTATGGTGTAGATGCGACAGAATTTCTTACGGGTTGCCGGGCCGAAGGCGGCAGTTGTCCTGCTGACCTCTCTATTACTGGCATTACTGGCTGTCGGTGCTGGTGTCTCAACCGGGGCTGAGAGTAAAGAACCCATCACCATCGAAGCCGATAGTATGATCTCGCTCGACAATAAAAATACCATCCTTTTCAGTGGCAATGTTGATGCCAACCAGGGAGATGTTCGTATTCTCAGTGATGAAATGACTGTTTATTATAAAAATAACAGTGAGCAGGAGCGGCGGGAGATCGATAAACTCAAATGTGTTGGGAACGTTGAGATGACCCGGGGGGATTGGCGGGGTACCGGCCGGCAGATGGATTATCTGGCTGCGAAACGCAAGGTGATTATTACCGGTGATGCCAAGGCCTGGCAGGGCGAGAATCTGGTGTCTGGAGCAACCATGCATTACTACCTTGACGAGGGGCGCTCCGAGGTTTTTGGTGATCAACCTGATACACCTGAGGGTCAGGGGAACGGCCGGGTCAAGGCCACCATTATTCCCCGTTGAGAAGGAACACTTTATGAAAACCAATGGAACCCAGGCCCACTCTTTGTTTAATTCTTTTAGATCGTCTTTCTGAGAAATCATGGCCCAGCTGGAAACCGATCATATTGTTAAACGATATCGTGGGCGCACTGTGGTCGATGGAGTCAGCCTCCAGGTTCGTACTGGCTGGGTCGTCGGCCTGCTTGGACCCAATGGTGCCGGTAAAACCACCTCCTTTTATTCCATCGCAGGTTTTATTCGTCCGGATGCAGGCAGGATTCTGCTTGATGGCGAGGATATCACCGGACTCCCCATTCACAAGCGGGCCCTGAAGGGTCTGTCCTATCTGGCCCAGGAACCCTCAGTTTTCAAAAAACTGACTGTGGAGGAGAATGTGCGCATCATTCTCGAGCCCCTGGGTGTGCCCAGTGATGAAATTGACCGCCGGATTGATGAGTTGATGGCGGATCTTAAAATTGAATACCTGCGTCACGATAAGGGGCATGGCCTCAGTGGTGGCGAGCGGCGTCGGGTTGAGATCATGCGTGCCCTGGCCACACGACCCAAGTTCATCCTCCTGGACGAACCCTTTGCCGGAATCGACCCCCTGGCAGTGGCTGATTTACAGAAGATTATTGTCGGTTTACGTGAGAAGGGCCTGGGTATCCTGATCTCTGATCATAACGTTCGTGAGACCCTGCAGGTTTGTGATATGGCGTACATCATGAATAACGGTCAGATTCTGACCCATGGTGTGGCGTCCGATATTATTGAGAGTGAAATCGCCCGCAAGATGTATCTGGGCGAAAATTTTCGCATGTGAGCGACTGACAATTATGGCCCTTGAACTGAAACAGCAGATGAAGTTGAGCCAGAAACTGGTGATGACACCCCAGTTGCGTCAGGCCATCAAACTGCTCCAGCTCAATCGCCTTGAGTTAAGCGACGCTCTGCAGGCTGAAATGGAACAAAATCCGGCCCTTGAAGAGGATTTTGAGTATCAGGAGCTGCATGAAAACCCCATAAGTCTCTCCACCACGACGGAGTCCGGGCAAAATGGGGCTGAATCACCGGTGACCAGTGAGCTCTCCGTTGCCAGTGATACCCTGCCCGATACGAATTGGGAAGACTACGCCAATACCTTTGATTCCAACTTCTCTTTCTCCCGTGAGACCCCGGCGGCTGATGCCCCGAGTCAGTTTGATTTCATTTCTGAAAAGCCGGGCCTCCTGGCTCATGTCCGATGGCAGCTGGCCCACAGTGATCTGGATGCCGGTGAAAAGGAGATTGCCATGTTTATCGCAGGCAATCTCAATCGATACGGTTTTCTCGAAATCGAACTGGACGAGATTCTGACCCAGACCGGCTGTGACCGTGACGAGGCCGAGTATGTTCTAGAAGTCATACAGGATATGGATCCGTCGGGTATTGGTGCCCGTGATGTCTCGGAATCACTGGTTCTGCAGCTTGAACGTCTGGGTATGGGTGATTCCCTGGCAGCTGAAATTGTCCGTCATCATCTCGATCATCTTCAGACCCGGAATTATAAGATCATGGCTCGGGCCCTGGGGTGTCGCAAACCCGAGATTATGCGGGCCGTTGATTTTATCACCAGTGAACTGACACCCTATCCGGGCCTGGCCTATAACCAGGAAGCGGTGAACTATGTTGTCCCGGATGTCTATGTTCGTAAAATTGACGGTGAGTTTGTTATTTATCTCAATGAAGATGACCTGCCCAAACTGAAGCTTTCATCTGTCTATCTCGAGCTTTTGCGTGATGAGCAGGTTAAGGATAAGGGGGCGAATGCGTATATCAAGGATAAGGTTCGCAATGCCGAGTGGTTCATCAAATCTATTTATCAGCGGCAGCGCACAATTTATCGAACCATGGAGAGCATCCTCCACTTTCAGCGCGATTTTTTTGAGCGTGGCGCCAAGTATCTCAGGCCGCTGATTCTCCGTGACGTGGCCGAGGATATCGGCATGCACGAATCGACCATCAGCCGGGTGACATCCAATAAGTACGTCGACTGCCCCCAGGGGATTTTTGAACTGAAGTATTTTTTTTCCACGGCCCTCAGTCGAGGGCATGGCGAGGATGTGGCTGCCGAGTCCATTCGGGAGCGGCTGCGGGTAATGATCCAGGAAGAGGATCCTTACAAACCTCTGAGCGATAATGCGCTGTCCAAGATGTTGGCAGAAAGAGATATTCAGGTTGCCCGGCGTACTGTTGCCAAGTATCGGGAGCAGCTTAAAATATTGCCGGTCAAGCACCGACGCAAGCCTCGCAGGTGATGGTGTCGCAAGAATTACTGGTGGTGTCGATATGTTGATGACCTATGAATCATGAGTGTTCTTGAGCGTGTCTATGCCTTTCATCAGGATCTGAGAAATCAGCGCTATCCCAATGCCCGAGATCTGGCGGCCCGTTTTGAGGTTTCGCTGGCTACGGCCCGTCGCGACATCTCCTATCTTCGCGACCGCCTTCTGGCTCCCATTGTCTTTGATCAGAAAAAAAACGGTTTTTATTACAGGGATGAGGGTTTTGCCCTGCCCTTTGAACAGAGCCCGCGCATCCTCCTGCTTCTCAGCCTGCTCAATAAGCTGGCCGAAGAGGCCGGCCTGGTGGATCTTCCTGAGTTAAAGCGGCTGGAAAACCGTTTGGGGGCCTTGCTGGTTCCCGGCCATAGCCGCCTGGTGGACAGTCTTTATTGCGAGTTTGTTGAAGTCGAGCCCGTGGAACCTGCCGTCTTTGAGGCGATTCTTGAGGCCATGGCCCAGGGGAGGATGCTCCGGTTTCAGTACCGTTCTGCCCGTGGTGAGCTCAGCGAGCGGAGAGCCGGGCCGCTGCGACTGGTCAATTACCAGGGGCGCTGGTATCTCTTTGCCTGGTGCGAGCTGCGTCAGGCCCATCGTCTCTTTCATCTGGCCAGGATCAGCGCGGTTGTTCCTGATACGGATACCAATCAATATGATCTGCCGGCAAGTGATTCCTATCTGGCCCAGTCTTTCGGGATCTTCAAGGGCGATGTTCTGTATGAGGCTGAACTGCTGTTTACCGGCACTGCCGCTGAACTGGTGCGCCATCAACGGTGGCACAGGGATCAGCGCCTGATTGAGCGACCGGATGGTCTCTTGCTGCGTCTGCCGGTCAGTGATGATCGGGAAGTGATGATGAAGGTCCTTCAATACGGGGCCATGGCCCGGGTTGTCGGCCCGGAGCACCTGCGTCTTGGGGTGGCCCGGGAGATTATGGCCATGAATGAGCTTTATCAGGAAGATCGAAAGAGCGATTAAGCAGGCGAAAAAAAATCATTTCAGGCAGTTTTTTTTAGGGGGGTAGTCACTCTGTGAGTACCCATGTCGTTTATCCTTGGTTGAGAACAACAAACCCAGGAGGTGCGGTATGGAGAAAAAAATCAGATTGGTGACCTTTCCCTTTGGTCAGGTGGTGGTTCCGGTTACGGGACGAGCGTTGCTGCGTGAGTCTCGCTGGCGGGTGTGGATTGCAGGCAGACTGTATTCCCGGATTGTTAAAAAAATGGCTGTCGGGGTCGTCGCCGGATTGATGGTTTTGGGCGGTGTCTGCTCCTTTCTTGTGCAGTTGGCTGAATATGGCTGGTAGGAAGGGCTGGTCTGTGGGGTGACGGTGTTCTTGTGTTGCTGAATGTGTTGAGGGAGAAAAAGAGATGACTTTTCCAAGGCTTGAGTTTGCCGATCTGGCCCGCAGCGGCCATGTAACCCGCTGGCACAGTGTGCGCACGACCCGCAACCAGACTCTGGCCGAACATCATTATATGGTGACCCGGCTCTCCAATCGTCTGGCAAAGGAAATTCTGGGTGATGCCCTGGATGATTCCGGTCTTTTGCGGATCATGGATTATGCCTCCCTGCACGATACTCCGGAGCTGCTCATGGGCGATCTGCCCAGTCCGCTTAAACGGCATATCGAGGCGATCAGCGGGGACAACAACCCCATCCAGAAGATTGAGCAGGAGATTGCCCCCTGGCTGGGCGAGATGCGCGAGGAAATGCGACGTCGCAATCCGGAACATCTGTTGATCGTTAAGCTGGCTGATCTCATTGATGCCCTGCTCTTCATTGAGCATGAGGGTCTTGGTGTCCATGCCCGTGAAGTTGCCCGGGGACTGCGGGAGATTCTGGCCACGAAACTCGCTGAGGCGATTGGCGATTATCCCCAGTTTAACTGGTCTGCCGCGGAACGGCTTCTCGATGAACTCCTCAACAACCGGGTCGGGACTAAAATCGCTTTTGAGAAGGTGCGTCAGGGCGATTTGTGAGCTGAGTTGCAAGCGAGCTGGCTTTGATTTTTTTCGAGTACTGTGACCATGGCCCGGGTGAGATGACGCAGGTCGTCTGAGTTGATGATGTAAGGCGGCATGATGTAGACCAGTCGGCCAAAGGGGCGGATCCAGACACCCTGACTGATGAAGTCCTGCTGGAGAGAGGCCACATCCACCTCTTTTTTCATCTCCACCACCCCGATTCCCCCCAGAACCCGAACATCACTGACCCCAGGCTGCTTACGGAGCGGTGTCAATTCCTCGTCCATGATGGCCTCTATGGCCTGAATCTGTTGCTGCCAGGGTGAGTCGAGCAGGAGTTGCAGCGAGGCGTTGGCAATGGCGCAGGCCAGGGGATTGGCCATGAAGGTTGGACCGTGCATGAACAGGCCCGGGTCGCCCCCTGAGATGGTTTCGGCGATATGGGCAGTGGCCAGAGTGGCTGCCAGGCTCAGATAGCCACCGGTGAGAGCCTTGCCCACGCACATGATGTCCGGCGAGATTTCGGCGTGTTCACAGGCAAAGAGTTTACCTGTGCGACCAAATCCGGTGGCAATTTCATCGGCAATAAGCAGGACATGAAATTCATCACAGAGTCGGCGGACACCTGCCAGGAACCGGGGATGATAGAAGCGCATGCCACCGGCTCCCTGGACGATGGGTTCAAGGATGACGGCGGCCAGTTGTTGATGATTGTCCCGGATGAGCTGGGCAAATTCGCTCAAGGCATGCGGGTCCCAGGGGTCTGAAAACCGACAGTCCACCAGGGGGGCAAAGAGATGCCGGGGCAGGACGCCCTGGAAGAGTTGATGCATCCCCCCCACCGGGTCGCAGACCGCCATGGCCCCGAAGGTGTCGCCGTGGTAGCCGCCACGGATGGTCAGCAGTCTGTTTTTCGTCTCCTTTCCCCTGGCCTGCCAGTACTGCAGGGCCATCTTGATCGCCACTTCCACACTGACCGACCCTGAATCGCAGAAGAAGACACGTTCCAGCCCGGCCGGGCTCATCTCCACAAGCTTTCTGGCCAGCGAGACCGCAGGTTCATGGGTGAGGCCGCCGAACATCACGTGGGACATCCTGCCCAGCTGTTCAGTGGCAGCCCGGTTGAGCGCCGAATGGTTGTAACCGTGAATGGCCGCCCACCACGAGGACATGCCATCGATCAGTTCCCGCCCATCGGCTAGCTGCAGACGCACGCCATGTGCTGCCGTCACCTCATAGACCGGCAGGGGCTCAGTCATCGAGGTGTAAGGGTGCCAGAGGTGGTTTCGATCAAAGTCGAGCAGGGATGACATAGTGTTTGAAGGGGTGCAGCCGAACAGTTACTTCCAGTCCGGGCGCAGATAGAGTTCGGTCAGCTGTTTGCGAGCCACCGCAGCCGGGGCCTCGGTCAGCGGGCAGGAGGCCTTCTGGGTCTTGGGGAAGGCGATGACGTCACGAATCGAGTCGCGGCCGGCAATGATCATCATCAGCCGGTCAAGTCCGAAGGCCAGACCACCATGGGGCGGTGCGCCCAACTCCAGGGCCCGCAGGAGGAAGCCGAACTTGTTGTCGGCCTCTTCCGGAGAGATGCCCAGTATGGCCAGAACCTGATCCTGAATCTCTTTCTGGTGGATACGAATGGAACCACCGCCGATTTCGGTACCGTTGAGAACCAGGTCGTAGGCCCGACTCAGAACAGAAGCCGGGTCGGTTGCCAGCAGCTCCAGATCTTCTTCCCGAGGTGCGGTAAAGGGGTGATGCAGGGCCTGGAAGCGTTTCTCCCGTTCGTCATATTCCACTAGCGGGAAATCAGTGACCCAGACAAAGTTAAAGGTGTCCGGCTTGAGCAGACCCAGTCGCCTGGCCAGTTCCACGCGTAACTCTCCCAGGGCCTGGAAGACCACGGACGGCTTGTCTGACCCAAAAAAGAGCAGATCACCTTCGTCGGCATCCAGTGCCAGATTCATGGCCGCCCGCTCTTCATCGCTGAAAAATTTGGCAATGGGTGACTGCCATTCGCCATCCGCCTTCATCTTCACCCAGGCAAGACCTTTGGCTCCGAACTGGGCCACATAATCGGTGAGGCCATCCAGCTCTTTACGTGAGAAGGTGGCGCAGCCCTTGGCGTTAATGGCCCGTACTGTTCCGCCGGTATCTGCCGTGGCCCGGAAGACCTTGAAGGAGCAGTTGCTGGCGATCTCGGTCAGGTCGCAGAGCTCAAAGCCAAATCTGACATCGGGTCGGTCGGTGCCGAAGCGGTTCATGGCCTCGTGATATGTTATGCGGTTGAAGGGTGGGGCCACGTCCAGGCCGAGAGTGGCCTGAAACAGGTTCTGGATCATGCCCTCGTTGACCTCGATCACCTGTTCCTCGTCCACAAAGGCAAGCTCCATATCGATCTGGGTGAACTCGGGCTGGCGGTCGGCGCGCAGGTCCTCATCGCGGAAGCATTTGACGATCTGGTAATAACGATCCATGCCGGCCATCATCAGCAACTGTTTGAACAATTGGGGTGACTGGGGCAGAGCGTAGAATTTACCGGCATTGACCCGGCTGGGGACCAGATAATCGCGCGCGCCCTCCGGCGTTGAGCGGGTGAGCATGGGGGTCTCGATCTCCAGGAAGTCCTTGTCGTTGAGATAGTTGCGGATGGCCTGGGAGGCCTTGTGGCGCAGGATCAGGTTGCGGGCCATTTCCGGCCGCCTGAGATCCATGTAGCGGTACTGGAGGCGCAGGTTCTCAGAGACATCTGTCTCTTCGTCCAGGGGAAAGGGCGGGGTGGCGCTGGCGTTGAGGATCATTAGTTCGCCGGCCAGAATCTCAATCTCGCCGGTGGCAAGTTTTTCATTGGCCATACCGTCAAGCCTGGCCGCAACGGTGCCGCGTACGGCCAGGACCCATTCGCTGCGTAACTGGTGGGCCTTGGCATGCACCTCGGCATTGGTCTCGGGGTTGAAGACGATCTGGGTCAGGCCATGACGGTCACGCAGGTCGATGAAGATGACCCCGCCATGATCCCGCCGTCTGAGGACCCAGCCCATGAGGATAATTTCTTCGCCGATATTACTTGTGTTCAGATCGTTGCAGGAGTGAGTCCTGCGCAGTGTCCCCATTGAGTCCATGAGAGTCGTTTCCGTATGTATGAAGGTTGTTGGCTGGTGACTGCTGTTGATCAGTTACGCGCCAGGAAATGTATGTTTTTCAACTTGTCTTGATTGAATCGTTGTTGTATCAGCCATTGATAATTGCGAGCAGGGCGTCAATGGTGGCCTGTTGATCCAGATTCGGGTCTGACAGGGGAATCTCCTGTTGTTCCTGGGTGACCATATTTCTGAGAATGCCCTGACCTTTGCTCAGTTCGTCCTCGCCGATGATCAGGACATGTCCTGCCCCGGCCCGGTTGGCCTGTTTCATCTGGTTTTTAAGGCCGCGGCCTTCGAGGTCCATGAGTACGCTCAAACCATTGCCGCGCAGGGTGTGGACCAGGCTGAAGGCAAGGTTTGCGGCGGCCTCGCCTAAACCTGCGACAAAAAGATCGCAGTGGTTGGCAGAGCTTGTTTCGTCTTTCTGCTGGAGGAGCAGGATCAGTCGTTCCATGCCCAGGGCAAAACCGATACCTGGTACGGCCGGTCCGCCCAGTCGTTCAATGAGGCCGTCATACCGGCCGCCTGCGCCAACTGCGGCCTGGGCTCCCAAATCGCCGGTGATGAACTCAAAGGTCGTGCGGGTGTAGTAATCGAGTCCGCGGACCATGAATTTGTTCAGAGAGTATTTTACACCCAGTTGCTGCAGACCGTTCTGGACTGCCTGAAAATGATCCGCACAGCCGGAGCAGAGGTGGTCCTGTATCGACGGTGCCTCTTCGACCTGGTGTCGGCATCCCCTGTTTTTGCAGTCCAGGACTCGCAGGGGATTTGTGTTGCTGCGCCGCTTGCAGTCGTCGCAGAGGGCCTCGATCCGCTCGTTGATGAATGACAGAAGGTTTTTGCGGAAGGCGGGGCGGCAGTCGGGGCAGCCCAGGGAGTTGAGTTCCAGGCTGACACTCAGTCCCAGTTGATCCAGGAGCATAGCGCCCATGGCCATCAGTTCAACATCGACCAGGGGACTTTCAGCACCAAGAACCTCGACATCCATCTGGTGAAACTGCCTGAGTCTGCCCTTCTGGGGTCGTTCGTGGCGAAACATGGGGCCGATGGTGAACAGCCGTTGTACGGGTTTCTGGACATGGAGGCCGTGCTCAAGATAGGCGCGCAGAAGAGAGGCCGTGGCCTCGGGTCGCATGGTGATCTGCTTGTCGACAAAGGTGTACATTTCCTTTTCGACAATATCGGTGGCCTCACCGATGGAGCGGGCAAAGAGTTCGGTCTTCTCCAGAACCGGCATCCGAATCTCGGAAAAACCGAAGCGGGCAAAGGTTTGTCTGGCGGTGGTTTCCACGGCCTGCCAGAGTTCCACTTCGCCGGGGATGATATCTTTAAAGCCGTTCAGGGCTTTGAGCTTCACGATTATTGTCTCCACTGCTGATCATATGAGTTGGGCAAAAAGAATTAAAAATAAACGCAAAGCATGAAAAAAGTCAAGGGCGGTGGCTTCGCGCAGCAAAAAAACCCATTATCTCCGAGAGAAGAGTTTTGCCTCCAGGGTCTGATTTTTGTCTGTCGTGTGTCCATCAGGATCACTCATACTTGACAAAAAGGGGTAATAAGGTCATTGTTTTCTTTTTCCAATCCTTGCGATTGTTCAATTTTAAGCCGATGTAACAGGAGTTAAAGAAAGAAGATGAAATTACCGCCGTTAAAAATTGCTGGACTGACTGCCCCCATCCCTTTGATTCAGGGTGGTATGTCCATTCGTGTATCCACGGCGGCCCTGGCCGCACCTGTTGCCAGTTGTGGCGGAATCGGAGTCATTGGTGGTTCGGCTATTCCTGATGAGGAACTGAAGGCCGATATTCGTAAGGCCAAGGCCAACACCAATGGTATCGTTGCCGTGAATATCATGTATGCCATGAAGTACTTCTATAACGCCGTTATGGCAGCCATTGATGCGAAAGCGGACTTCATCATCACTGGCGCCGGGTTCTCCCGTGATATTTTTAAGATTGGCCGTGAGCACAATATACCCATCGTCATGATCGTCTCGTCACCGGGCATTGCCAAACTGGCCGAACGTCTCGGGGCGGCGGCTATTATTGTCGAGGCCTCTGAGGCCGGGGGCCACCTTGGTACTGATAAACCTCTGCGCGAGATCTTCCCGGCTATCCGGGAGGTGGTCAAGAATGTACCGCTCATCGCCGCAGGCGGGATCACCAACGGCTATGAAATGGCCGAGATGATGGATAAGTATGGGGCCGACGGTATCCAGATCGCCTCCCGCTTTGTCTTGAGCGAAGAATGTGATGTGGATGATAAATTCAAGCAGGCTTTCCTGGATGCCAAAAAAGAGGATATTGTCCTGACGTCATCACCTGTGGGTATGCCGGGCCGGGCCATTAACACTCCCTTTGTTCAGGCCAAGGCCGCGGGCGAGGATCTGAGTACTAAAAAATGTGAGTACAAGTGTCTCAAGAAATGTGATCACCACTACTGTATCAGCGAGCGTCTGCGTGCTGCCCGGGATGGCGATATTGAACATGGTCTGGTTTTTGCCGGAGCTAACACCTACAAGATGAAAGAGATCCTGCCGGTGGCCGAGATCTTCCGCCGTTTTGTGACCGAGGCCGAGTCTGTCTATAAAGAGGGGCGTGGTTTTGCACCGCCTGCGGCGGTCTGAGAGGCACATTCAGGATATGACTGATTTGAAGAAACAGGCCGCAGACGAAAGTACAGTTTCAGAGACCGCTCCCCGGGTGATTCCGCCCGCCGAGCACCCCATCACCCTTGACATGATCGACCGTGATGCCCTGACGGTTCTGCGCCGTCTGGGTGAGGCTGGCTTTGCCGCCTATCTGGTGGGTGGAGGTGTACGTGATCTCTACCTTGGCGGCACGCCGAAAGACTTTGACATCAGTACAAATGCCCGGCCTGGACAGATCCGCAAGTTGTTCCGTAACAGTCGCACCATCGGGAGCCGTTTTCGCCTGGTTCAGGTCTTTTTTCATAAGAATCATGTGATTGAGGTCTCGACCCTGCGTTCGCTGAGCGAGCATGATCTGGATGGCCCTCAGGCGATTCTTGCCCCTAATAATACCTTCGGTACCCTGGATCAGGATGCCCAGCGTCGCGATCTGACCATCAATTCCCTCTTTTTCGAGATTGAAAACAAGACGATCATTGATTACGTGGGTGGAATTGATGATCTTGACCATTCCCTGGTCCGCATTGTCGGTGATCCAGACCGTCGGATCCATAATGATCCGGTCCGGATGCTCCGAGCCATTCGCCATGCGGCCCGTAACAACTTCCGTATAGAGAGGCAAAGCTGGCAGACCATCTGTGAACAGCATCACAAATTGTCGCTCTGTCCGCCCTCACGCCTGCGGGATGAGTTGTTCCGAGACCTGCACGGTGGTTATTTCAAGGCCTGGCTCGAACTCGCCCTGGACTCCGGTCTGTTCTTCGACATTCTGCCTCTCTACGAGCGAACCCTGTGTGAGAAAGCCTGTGGTGATGAATCCTGTTGTGATCAGCTGCGCCGGGTGGTTGCAGTGATTGATCGACTGACCATGAAGGTGAAGGAGAGCGGTGGTCAGCCGCTGCACAATGATTTTTTGGTAGCCTTTCTTCTGATCCCCTGGGCCAATGTTCGTTTTGATTTGATTGCCCAGCGCCTGAAAGGGGCTGCCGCCTTTCAGTTTTCCAAGAAACTGCGACAGGCACTTGATGAAGAGATCGGTGCCCAGCTGAATCTGCGTCGTTCCAGTCGTCAGGAAATGGTGACCTTACTGGCGAACCTGCCCTTTTTTATCCAGCACCATCAGGAAGGTGATGACGGTTGGCCCAAATGGCTGCGCAAGAAAAGCTATTTTAAAAAATGTTCGCTCTTTTTTGCCTGCTGGCAGGATGCCGTCGCAGAACAGGAGGTCCCGGATCAACTTCTGGATATTGTCAGGCCAGCAGCGGTCGAAGGCTCTGAGCGTCGTGCAAAGGGTCGGAGGGGGAAGCGTCACTCCGGCGGAGGTGTGCGACCGGCTTTCAGCAGTAAACACCAGGATGGTATTTTTGGTCTGAAAAACAGGATGTCACACGGCAAAAAGAAAAACCGCTAGCCGATTTCAAGTGATATGTTGTGATTTTTCTTTGAATTTTTTCTAAATTGTTTCGCTTTTTTCTGTGTTTTGAACAACCGTTGTTCTTGATTTAATTTACCGCATTTAAAACGTTTTTTCTGTTTACTCTCTCCCTCCTCTTCTCCATCTTTCGATTTCTCCGTCAATTTTATTTTGACAAAAAACTTGTTACGAGCATAAGATTGAAATAAGAGATTTTCTGTTTTTCTGGAAAACTCAGCGGGTCTTTTTGTTCGTGCTCTGTTGAATTGAGCTGATCGAAGGGCCTTTTTTTTGAATTCTGTTGCTAAACCTGGCTGGACATGGGGCTGGTAGCTGTCACCTCCGTGTTCTCTGATGCTTACGGTGAAGAGTGTTTCACCAGGGAGGTTGTAATGGCTGACAGTGACAAGGGAAATATTCTGGATCTGAATCTGGATCGGCGTGGTTTCATCAAAGGTTGTACCGCAGTGGCAACGGCGTTGGGAGTCTCCGATGCCTTGATCCCGCGTATGGTTGAGGCGGCCTCTTCGGCCCAGAGACCACCGGTGATCTGGCTTCATTTTCAGGAGTGTACCGGCTGTACTGAGTCACTTCTCCGCTCATCACATCCAGATATTGGTCGTCTGATTTTAGAGATTATTTCCCTTGATTATCACGAAACGGTCATGGCCGGGTCTGGATATCAGGCCGAAAAGAGTCTCCACGATACCCTTGAAAAGTATGCGGGCCAGTTTCTGTGTGTGGTCGAGGGAGCCATTCCCACCAAAGATAATGGCATTTACTGCCAGATTGCCGGACGAACGGCCGTGGATATCCTGGCCGAAGTGGCGCCCAAGGCCGCAGCGGTGATTGCCATAGGCAGTTGCTCTTCGTTTGGCGGAATCCAGGCCGCAGCGCCCAATCCAACTGGCGCGGTCGGCGTCCGGGACCTGGTCTCAGGCACTCCGGTCATCAATATTCCCGGTTGCCCACCCAATCCGGTCTCCTTTATGGGCACTGTCCTCCATTACCTGACCTTTAAACGCTTACCACCCACCGATAATCTTGGTCGGCCGCTCTTTGCCTATGGTCGTCGCAATCATGATCAGTGCGAGCGAAGGGCTCATTTTGATGAGGGCCGCTTTGCCGAGGAGTTTGGTGATCATGGTCATTTGAATGGCTATTGTCTTTACAAGGTCGGCTGCAAGGGGCCTGGTACCTTTGCCAATTGTCCCACAGCTCGTTTCAATGATGTGGGTGTCTGGCCGGTCAGCGTTGGTCATGGTTGTATTGGTTGTACCGAACCCGAGTTCTGGGACACCATGACTCCCTTTTACGAGCGCTTGCCCGATGTCAAGCTGCCCGGCGGCCTGGTTTCTGATGTGGACGGTGCCGGTAAAACAGTCCTTGGTCTGACTGCAGCCGCTGTGGGTCTGCATGCGGCCGTTGGGGCGGTCAAGCGAATGGCTCAATGTAAATGTTCCGGTAACGATTCCGAGGAGGAGGTGTAAGGCATGGCACAACGAATCACCATAGATCCCATTACCCGGATTGAAGGTCATCTGCGGATCGATGTTGAGGTCGACCAGGGCCAGGTGACTAAGGCCTGGTCCTCGGGTCAGATGTGGCGAGGTATTGAGGTGATCCTCCAGGGCCGCGACCCGCGAGACGCCTGGGCTTTTACCCAGCGGATCTGCGGGGTCTGCACCACAGTTCACGCCCTGGCCTCGGTACGTTGCGTGGAAAACGCACTTGGGCTTGAGATTCCCATGAATGCCCAGTACCTGCGCAATATTGTCATGTCTTTGCATGCCCTGCAGGATCATATCGTCCATTTTTATGTCTTGTCTGCCCTTGATTGGGTGGATGTGGTTTCGGCCCTGCAGGCTGATCCGGCCAAGACGGCTGCCCTGGCAGCGAGTCTGTCCGAGTGGCCCAACAACAGTGCTAAACGCTTCAAAGCGGTCCAAGAGCAGGTGAAGGGGATTGTCGACAGCGGTCAGCTTGGTCCCTTTGCCAGTGGTTATTGGGGACATCCAGCCATGAAGTTGCCGCCCGAGGCGAATCTGATGGCCGTGGCTCATTATCTTGAGGCCCTGGATTATCAGCGCAAGGCTTCCCAGGCTTTAGCTATTATCTCTGGTAAAAACCCGCATATCCAGAATGTGGTTGTGGGTGGAGTGACCACCGCACTGAACCCAGATAGTTCCACGGCGTTGAACATGGAACGTCTCTACTGGATCAAACAGCTGACCGAAGAGGTCAGAGGGTTCATCCAGCAGGTCTATCTACCTGATGTGGCTGCGGTGGGTGCCTTGTATGCTGACTGGCTGCCCTATGGTGCCGGGGTGACTAATTACCTGGCCGTGCCTGATATGGTCCTTGACACCAAGTCCACCAAGTTTGACTTGCCTGGTGGTACCATTGTTGATGGCGATCTGAGTACGGTCACATCCATTGACAGTTTCAACGATACCGCCTTCCGTGACGGTGTGGCCGAGAATATCAGCCGTGCCTGGTATAAGGGCGACTGGACCCGTCATCCCTATGAAGAAGATACGGTTCCCGATTACAGCGAGTTTGACGCAGATGGCAAGTATACTTGGATGAAGGCCCCGCGCTTTAACGGCCGTCCCATGCAGGTTGGGCCCTTGGCCCAGCTCATGGTGGGGTATGCTCAGGGCCATAGCGAGATTGTCAAAAACGTGGATCAGGCCCTGGGCTTGGTGGGTTCTGTGGCCGGGGTCACCCTTGGTCCAGAGGTGCTCCATTCCACTCTTGGCCGTCATGTGGCTCGAGCGGTGCGGGCCTCGATGCTGGCTGATCTGACGTTGAAACACTGGGATCTGCTTGTGGACAATATCGGTCGCGGTGATCTGGAAATCTTTGAGGAGCCGGTCTTTCCTCAGGGTGAACAGCGCGGTTTCGGTATCCATGAGGCTCCGCGTGGGGCGTTGTCCCATTGGATTGTCATTCAGGACGGCAAGATCAAGAACTATCAATGCGTGGTTCCTTCAACCTGGAATGCTGGTCCCCGTGACGAGAAAGACCAGCCCGGACCGTATGAAGCCTCGCTGGTGGGAAATCCCATTGCCGATGCGGAGCAGCCCCTGGAGGTTCTGCGCACCATTCACTCCTTTGACCCCTGTATTGCCTGTGCGGTGCATCTGCTTGACCCTGAAGGACGGGAGACCATCAGGGTCAAGGCGGTTTAATGCCTCACAGATTGTTTTCTTGTTTTGTGAAAAGAATCCATGAGGCACTTATACCCCCCTGTGGGGTGTTAGAAGGAGGGTATCCGAGAACAGTCTGTCTCCGGATACCCTGCGTGCTCCTGAAAGGGCCGTAACCCGGCCAAGGAGGATGTTATGAGTTATGAGACTGTTCGTGTCTGGAGTTGGCTGCTCCGGGTTTATCATTGGGCCCTGGTCGTCTCGATCACTGCCTTGGCCATTACCGGCTGGTATGTCAACGCCCCGTGGACTGGCACAACGCTTGAGGGTGTGGCGTCCATGCCTGTGCTGGCCATGCGTAATGTGCATTTTGCCGCTGGTTATTTGTTTACTGGTGCACTGCTGATCAGGATTTATCTATTTTTGTTCGGTAATCGTTTTGAGAAATTAGGGGATTTGTTACCGGTGACGGGACGCAATCTCCGTAATCTGTTTTCAACTGCCCTCTATTATCTCTATCTCAGCCCGACCAAAGAAGAGCGCATGGGCCATAATGTCCTGGCTGGGATGAGTTATCTCCTGACCATGCTGGTGGCCGTGTTCCAGCTGATCAGTGGTTTTTTTCTTTTGTATCCCGAAAGTTCATTCTGGCAGGGTCTGGGGGGGGCGATTTTCAGCAGTCAACAGCAGGGTCGTTTTGTGCATCATATTCTGATGTGGTATTTTTTGTTTTTTGCTTTGATCCATGTCTATCTGGTCATCTGGAATGAGATAAAGGCCCCGGAGGGTTTGATCTCATCAATCTTCAGTGGTCGTAAGTTTAAGGAAAACGAGAATTGAAATGGCGTTGTAATAATTCTGATCCGCTGTCTCGCAGCATGTTGAAATTTTAAACACAACGCAGAGTTTGGATGAAAAGACAATTTTTCAAGATACCTTGATGCAGACAGAGGGTTTGGCTATTACGGTCCAGGGCACGGTCCAGGGCGTGGGTTTTCGGCCCTTTGTTTATCGACTGGCCCGGCGCTTGGGTATCTTTGGAACAATCAGTAATACAGGGGAGGGGGTTCTGATCCAGGCCGAAGCTCCTCAAGAGCGCCTCGAAGCCTTTGTCTCGGCACTGACGAGAGAGGCCCCTCCCCTGTCCCGTATTGTTTCTCTGCAGGAGACCCCCTTGCTCGTGAGTCAGGGGCGGCACGATTTTTCTATTTTGATCAGTACAGAGGCGGGCTCTACTCAGGCCCTGATTCCGCCCGATGCGGCCCTGTGTCCGGATTGCAGCCGCGAACTGTTTGATCCGGCTGATCGTCGTTACGGCTATCCTTTTATCAACTGCACTAATTGCGGACCCCGTTTCTCCATCGTCGAGACTATTCCCTACGATAGACCCGGCACGTCCATGAGGTCCTTCCCTCTCTGCAATGACTGCCACGCCGAGTATGATGATCCATTTGATCGTCGTTTTCATGCTCAGCCCAATGCCTGTCCGGCCTGTGGCCCTTCTTTGTCCTGGTATGATTTTTCAGGTTCTCTGGCGGTGACTTCAGGTGTCCTGGCGACTGCGGCGGCTGCGTTGGCAGCAGGGTGGATTGTGGCCTTGCGTGGCCTGGGTGGTTTTCATCTGGTGGTTGATGCTGGCAGTGAAGAGGCAGTGGCCCGCTTGCGCAGACGAAAGAAGCGGCCCAGCAAACCCCTGGCTGTTATGGCAGTTGATCTTGATCGTTTGCGCGCGGTCTGTGAGCTGGATTCGATGAGTGAAGCATTGCTTCTTGGGCCGCAGCGTCCCATAGTCCTTTCTCTCCGTAAATCGGGACGCATGTTAGCCGCCGGCCTTGCTCCGGGTATTGATGAATTGGGGGTGATGCTGCCCTATACCCCGCTCCACGAACTGCTCTTCAGGACACCTGGTTGTCCAAAAATTCTGGTCATGACCAGCGGAAATCGAAGTGGTGAACCGATCTGTACCTCTAATGATGAGGCCCGGGAACAGCTGCATGGAATCGCAGATGCCTTTCTCTTCCACAACCGGGAGATTGTGAACCGCATTGATGATTCAGTGGTCCGGGTCATGGCAGGTCGGCCGCATCTCATTCGCCGAGCCCGAGGGTATGTCCCGGAGCCGGTGACCCTGCCCTGGGATCTACCGCCGCTTTTGGCCTGTGGTGGAGGGCTCAAGTCCACTTTTTGTCTGGCGACTGGCCAGACTGCACAGGTCAGTCAGCACATTGGTGATATGAGCAGTCTTGAAGTCATGGAGTTCTATCAGGAGTCCATGGCTCATCAGCAGCGCCTCTTGCGTATCGAACCGGAGCTTGCCATCTGCGATTTACATCCAGATTATCTGAGCACCCGGATTGCGCAGGAGTCAGGTCTGCCGCTGGTTCAGGTGCAGCACCATCACGCCCACGTGGTTGCGGTAATGGCCGAACACGGATTGGACACCCAGGTTGTGGGTGTGGCTCTCGACGGGACAGGGTATGGACCGGACGGAACGATCTGGGGGGGGGAAATCCTCTTGGCGGAACCAGCCGATTATCAGCGTCTGGCCAGTTTTGATCTGCTCTCTCTGCCTGGCGGTGATGCGGCCGTAACTGCACCCTGGCGCATGGGGCTGTCTGCCTTGATTCATACCTTTGGCGCCGGTCAATTGGATGCGGCCTTAGTCCCGGCTTTGCAGCGAATTGATGTTGTGCAGCGGCAAGTGGTGGAGGCCATGATCATGCAGGGCCTTAATGCGCCCAAAACCTCAAGCTGTGGCCGTCTCTTTGATGCGGTAGCAGCTCTGTTGGGTCTTTGTTTGACTGCAGACTACGAAGGTCAGGCGGCCATGGAACTGGAAGCCCTGGCGCAACGGGCCCGTCCTGAAGATCAACTTAATGGTCAGCTTGGGCTACCTGTAGTCCTGCGCCAGGATTCTGATTGTCTTCGCATCGCTCATGCCGGGATGATTCAAATGTTGAGTGAACAGATTAAAGGCGGGACCAGCCCGGAGCTCCTCTCCCTGGCCTTTCACCAGTGGCTGATTGCCAGTGTGGCCCGCGCAGTGATCGAAGTGGCATCCAGGGCGCAGACGCGGATTGTGGTTTTGGCGGGAGGTTGTCTGCAGAATCGATTCCTTTTGGAGGGGCTGACAACAGCCCTGGAGCAAGAAAATTTTCAGGTCTATACCGGCCAGCGGATTCCCGTGAACGATGGCGGCATTTCGCTTGGTCAAGCTGTGATAGGAGGATTACGCCATGTGTCTGGCCGTACCCATGCAGGTTCGTGAAATAAATGATTGGTCCGCAGTCGTTGAGCTTGAGGGTATCCAGCGGGAAGTGCGCCTGGACATTGTCGACCGGAGGCCTGTGGTGGGCGATTATGTGATTGTCCATGCGGGATTTGCCATTCATACTCTGGATGCGGAAGAGGCCAAAACCAATCTCCGTCTGATGCAGGAGATGGCCGATGGTTTGGACGTTTTGGATGGCCTGGATCGGCAAGATCAGGATTCTCTCCAATGAAGTATGTCGACGAGTTCCGTGATCAGGGTCTGGCCCGGGATCTGGCCGCAGCCCTCGACCGGACTCTGACCAGGCCCCGCCGGATCATGGAGGTCTGCGGCACCCACACCATGGCTGTCTTTCGCAGTGGCTTGCGCTCGCTCCTGCCCGAGGGGTTGGAGTTGGTCTCCGGGCCTGGTTGTCCGGTCTGTGTGACCTCGGCCGCCCATGTTGATGCCTTTCTCGCCCTTGCCGGCCGTCCAGGAGTCAGAGTTGCCACATTTGGTGATCTGATCCGTGTCCCGGGCAGTGATGGTACGTCCTTGGCCCATGCCCGTTCTCAGGGTGCTCAGGTTGAGGTCGTTTATTCGCCCATGGATGGACTGACTCTGGCCCGTAATCATCCCGATGAAACAGTGGTCTTTCTCGGGGTCGGCTTTGAGACCACAACCCCGGGAGTGGCGGCCACCGTCCGGGCGGCCCGGCAAGAGGGGCTGTCTAATTTTTTCGTCTTCACCACCCAAAAAACCATGATGCCGCCGCTCATGGCCCTGTTCGGTGACCCGGACCAGTCCATTGATGGCCTGCTCTGTCCCGGCCATGTGAGCGCCATTATCGGGGCCGCTGCGTATGGGCCCCTGGCCGAGCGTTATCATCTGCCCTGCGTGGTTGGTGGGTTTGAGCCGGTGGATATCCTTCAGGCACTGCTCCTGCTGGTTCGTCAGCTTGAGGAGGGTCGCTCAGAGGTTGAGAACGCGTACACCCGTGTGGTCAGCCCGGCCGGAAATCTCCAGGCCCAGTCCCTGGTGGCCGAGGTCTTTGAACCGGTGGACATGGAGTGGCGAGGTCTGGGTGTTATTCCGGGAAGTGGCCTTCAATTGCGCGCCCCTTATCGTGCTTATGATGCCCAGGAATGTCTGGGGGTTGAGGTCGTGTCGGCAACCGAGGTCCGGGGTTGTCTCTGTGGTCGCATCCTTCAGGGGCGTGCCCGCCCACCAGAATGTCCGTTGTTTGGATCTCGATGTACGCCGTCGACCCCGATCGGGCCCTGCATGGTCTCCAGCGAAGGAACCTGTTCGGCCTATTATAATTATTCACTTTCAGATTCAAATTGAACGAGACTATGTCCCCAGAAACCATTCTTCTTGATCACGGCAGTGGTGGTCTTGCCAGTCAGCAGCTGATCTCCTCTCTGTTTCTTAAATATCTCGATCATCCTGTTTTGGCAGCCCTTGAAGACAGCGCTGTTATCCAAAACGGCCCGGGACGACTGGCTTTGACCACAGACAGCTATGTGGTTGATCCCCTCTTTTTCCCGGGTGGAGATATCGGGTCCATGGCCGTGCATGGTACTATCAACGATCTGGCCATGCGTGGCGCACGGCCTCTGGGCCTGACCCTGGCGTTGATTTTGGAAGAGGGCTTGGAGATGGCGGTGCTGGAGCGAGTAATTGCCTCGGTGGCCCGGGCGTGCAAGGAGAGCGGTGTTCCGGTTTTGAGCGGGGACACCAAGGTTGTCCCTCGGGGAAAAGCTGACAAGCTGTTCATCAACACCTCGGGTGTGGGGCTGGTGGCTGATGATATTGAGCTGGCCTCACGACTGGCTCGGCCTGGAGATAAGATTATTCTTTCTGGAACCATGGGTGATCATGGCTTGACCATTATGGCCAGTCGAGCCGGTCTGGCCCTTGGGGGAAATCTCCAAAGTGATTCCATGGCCCTGCACCATATGGTCGCGGACCTGCTCGCCGGTCTGAAAACGGGTTCTGTCCATGTCCTGCGCGATCCCACACGGGGTGGGGTTGCGACAGTCCTGGGTGAAATCGCCCGGGCTGCCGGCTGCAGTGTCGAGATCAATGAAGCCGCCCTGCCCCTGCGGCCAGAAGTTCGTGGTGGTTGTGAACTGCTGGGGCTGGATCCGCTTTATCTGGCGAACGAGGGTAAGCTGCTGGCCGTGGTGGCCCCTGAGGTTGCAGATGCGGCCCTGGAACTGCTTCAGGCACAGGCAGGTGGAGGCGAGAGTGCCATCATCGGGACTGTTGGTCTGGATCGCTCGACCAAGGTGACCATGCAAACAGTTATTGGTGGAACCAGAATTATCACTCCCTTGCACGGTGAACCCCTGCCTCGAATCTGCTGAGGAAATCTTGAAATGAATCAAATAAAAACCCGTTACGGAATTCTTGGTATTGGTAATCTCCTGCTCTCTGATGAGGGGTTCGGAGTTCATGTGGTTCGTTCTCTTGAGGAAAACTATCAATTTCCGGAGAGTGTTGATCTTCTCGATGCCGGAACAGCCGGGATTTATCTGGCTCCCTTTTTGGAAGAACATGACACGGTTCTGGTTATTGACGTAATAGCCATGACGGCTGCGCCTGGCTCCATTCATTGGTTTAAGGGGGATGAGCTGCGTGCTTCCGGGGCTCATGGGCGGATGTCGCCGCATCAATTGGGTTTTCTGGAGATCCTTGATATCTGTCGTTTGCGCAATGCAGCTCCTGCTGAACTGGAGTTTTACTGTGCGGTGCCCGAAGACCTGAACGGTGGTCTGGAGCTTTCCGACACAGTGGCTCCTCAGGTTGCAAAAGTGTGTCAGCAGATTGTTCGGCGGCTTGAGGCGGACGGTCTGCATATTCGGCAGGTGGTGAAACAGGATGCATGAGTTCTCTCTGGTTCAGGGCTTAATGGGACAATTGGAGACATTGGCCGCAGAGAACGGGGCTGAGCGAATTCTGTTGGTGACCATGGAGATCGGCCCTTTTTCCGGGGTGGTGGTTGATTCGTTTCGGTTCGGTTTTGAGGCACTGGCCCCACTCACACCCCTGACCCGGAATGCCAGACTGATCGTGTTGCAGTTGCCACAGCGCTATGGTTGTCGTGATTGTGACAATGAGCAGGACATGGATGGAGATGCACGGCCTGAGGATTGTCCCTGTTGTGGGTCGCGGGAGATCTTTCCTTTGGGTGCTGATGATGTTGTCTTGCGGCAGGTGGAGATGGAGTGAGTGGAGTTGGGTCGGAGGGTGATGAGAGCTGGTCCGACGGGGAAAAGGAGATACCTGCCCTGCGTTTGCCAGGCTGCAGGCATGGGCAAAGCGTAGCAGTTCAGGTATCTCCTTTTCCCCGTCTCTGTTTTCCTGACAGGGGAGTTTTTGAGCGTAACGCGGATCTTGGACGAACACCCTAATTTTTCAAGGTAGCCTGAAGTCTGATGACGGAGTCTTATTTGGTCGAGTAATTTTGGGGTAAGGCAAGTAATGAGGTGAGAGATGTGTGATGCCTGTGGCTGTGTTCATGAAGATAATCATGAGCATCAAGAAAGTGGAACCCGGAAGCGTGTCGATGTTCATGAAAGTCTGTTTGAGGCGAATCGGGCGAAGGCCCGGGAGAATCGAAAGCATTTTGATGGCCGTGGGTTGGTTGTTATCAATATGATTTCCAGCCCAGGTTCGGGTAAGACGACCCTTCTGGAGAAGACCATTGATACCCTGGGGAATGAAATCCGAATCGGGGTGATTGAGGGTGATATTGAGACTGAGCGGGATGCTGAACGGATCAGGGCCAAGGGGGTGCCGGCGGTGCAGTTGACCCCCGGTGGTGCCTGTCATCTGGATGCGGCGCAGGTCCATCGTGGTCTGCATCTTTTGGAGCAGGAGCGGGGGGGGGAGGATATTCGACTCTTGTTTATTGAAAATGTTGGTAATCTGGTCTGTCCGGCAGCCTTTGATCTTGGAGAGCATCAGCGAATGGTAGCACTTTCGGTACCCGAGGGCTCAGATAAACCGGCCAAGTATCCCAAGGCCTTTGGCACATCGCAGCTTTTTCTGATCAGTAAAACCGATCTACTGCCCTACTTTGATTTTTCCCTGGAAGAGGCTCGGCGCGAGGCTTTACTGATTAATCCTGATTTGGAGACAATTGAATGCTCGACTGTGAGCGGCGAAGGGTTTGATCAGTGGCTGGATTGGTTGCGTCGGCTTTGTGCGGCTTGATTGTTTTTGTATAACCTTTTAGTAATACAGATAAAAAACACAGTGCGCGGTTTTGTGTTTATTGCCGGCATGAAGCTGGACAGTTACGGTTTGGTTTGGGTGATTGGGGGGAGTTCGTCAGGGCACGAGGGTATCTGCTCTGCTAAGGCTCCGCCCAGGCCAGAGGCCTGAATACGCCGTTCAGATACCCTCGCGCCCTGACTCCAGCCTTCTTTCGAGATCGCCTGTATTTAAGAAACTTGCCAATCCCCTGTCCCCGTTGTTTCGGCCAAAAGAAGGTGGGTGTGGGAAACTCTTTCACCGGCGTATCTGCAACGTTCGCAGAAGGGTGCAGGCGGAGCTTAGCCGGAGGAAGAGTTTCCCACACCGACCGGGCACCTGCCACGAAATAATCCCTTTACCCTGCAAACTTCGACTTGCCTCGTCAGCCCTGCTCTCTCCGGATTTCAGCCAGCATCTCACGGCCGCCGTTCTCGAGGATATAATCACCTAAACGCTTGCCGATCAGTTCAGCTTCTTCTCTTGGGCCGCTCTCTGTTTTGCTGAGGATGTTGCTGCCGTCGAGGCTTGCCAGCCCTCCTGTCAGGTGTAACTGATCACCATCAAGCATGGCCAGGCCAAAGGCCGGGATGGAGCAGCCGCCTTCGAGTTTGCGTAGGTAGGCCCGCTCGGCCAGGAGACAGCTTTCGCTGTCCGGATTGTTGAGGCAGTTGCGAACCTGTTGGACCTTGTCTGTGGCCAGGTTCCCGGCAGCTTCAATGGCAATGCAGCCTTGTCCCACGGGGGGAATGAATTGTTTCTCGTCAAATATCTTGATGATCATGTGGTCGTATTCCATACGCTTGACCCCTGCATAGGCCAGCATCAGAGCGTCACAGGCCCCGTCCCGCATTTTTTGAATCCGGGTCTGGAGGTTGCCGCGCATCTCCACGGTCTGTACATGGGGATAATGGTGTTTGAGCAGGGCCTTGCGCCGTACCGAAGAAGTGCCGATGATCAGCGGCCGTTTCGGATCATCCAGATTGATATCTGCATTCAGACCAACCAGGACGTCATTGACTTTTTCCCGTTCGGTGAAAGCGATCAGTTCAAAACCCTGCGGGAGGATTGACTGCATGTCTTTGGCGCTGTGCACTGCGATATCAGTGGTGCCATTTGCCAGCTGGTCTTCTAGCTCTTCGGTAAAGACACCTTTGCTGCCGATTTTGGCGATGGAGACATCGAGGATCTTGTCCCCCTTGGTCTCCATGCTGCTGATTTCGGTGGTCAGGCCGCTGGCCTCGAGCATGCCTGCAACCGTATCAGTCTGCCACATGGCAAGCTTGCTCTTGCGTGATCCGATTTTGATGATGGTCATGGTTGTTATCCCTTTGCAGAGTACGGGGGTGATGGCTAAAATATCAGGGTACTGTACCATATTGCTTGCCGGGAAAAAAGTGTGGGCTTGGGGGCATGGATTTTAATTGGTGTCAGTTGTGAATTTTCATGGAAGCCGGTATCATTAGTTTATGAAATTTCTCCTCTATAATATTCGTTATGGTACAGGGCGTGGCACTTATTATCACCTGCCCCTGCCTTATGCCGGATTCTTCAAAACCACGGCCAACAAGATGGATGAAATCAGTACGTTTATCCGTTCTGTTGATCCGGATATTGTTGCCCTGGTCGAGGTGGATTCAGGTTCTTATCGTTGTGGCTGGAGTTGTCAGGCCGATCGTCTGGCCCAGGACCTTGGCTATTCCCATGTGGTGGAGAGCAAGTATAGAAACGGTTCTCTGGCCCAGCGTGTCCCGGTCCTCAACAAGCAGTCCAATGCCCTTCTCTGCCGGGAGGCGATCCTTGCTCATCGCTTCCATTATTTCGACGAAGGCGTGAAGCGGCTGGTGATTGAGGTGGAGCTTGCCGATGCTCTTATTTTTATTGTGCACCTCTCTCTCAAATACCGGCATCGTCATCAGCAGCTTGAGCATCTTCATCGCCTGCTCATGGATAGAACAAAGCCGGTGATCGTCGCCGGAGATTTCAACACCTTTGGTGGGAATCGGGAGCTGGATCTTTTCCTGGCTGCCACCGGTCTCTGCGACGCCAATGCCGAGGCGCGCCCTTCCTATCCCAGTCATGCACCGCATCGCCAGCTCGATTTCATCCTGCATAGTCCGGAACTTGAGGCGGTCAAGTGCCAGGTCCCGGATATCCGACTCTCGGATCATGTCCCCATGATTGTCGAATTTCGTTCGACAGTCGATATTTTTGCCCAATAATCTTTCTGGAAAATTGATCAATAAGTTGTTTGTTGTCTGATCAGCTCATCACATCAGCGCAGGGCGATGATGGAACCGTTGCGGCCGGTGATGCCCTGGAGGGGGCTGCTGCTGCGGCAGGCGCGGCGGTAGGAGAAGTAATCCGGCGAGCAGGCCGTGCAGATTCCGGCCTGATCAATGTTTTCCGGTCTGACTCCGGCAGATGTCAGGTGCATGTGCGAGATTTGCCGGAAATTGAAATGATTGTCCCGGGCCTGAAAGCGGTGCAGAGCCGGAGGGAGTTCGCTGCGGTAATTGATGAATTCGGCGCAACAGGGTCCCAGCGAGGGTGAGATGTAGGCGCGCAGGGCTGTTGGATCGGTGTGAAAGGTGTCCATCATGGACCGGATGGTCTTGTCGATGATGTTCAGGACGCTGCCCCGCCAGCCGCAGTGGATGGCAGCCACAGATGGGGTGAGCGGGTCGTGGAGCAGGACGGCCTGGCAGTCAGCCTGTTGGATCATCAGGCCGAGGCCCGTCTGATTGGTGATCAGAGCGTCATAGCCGTCAAATTCCTGGTCGTGGGTAAGAGGCTGGTCAAGGATCAGAATCTGGTCGCCATGGTTCTGGCGGGCCGAGATGAGTTGGGGGATGTTCAGGGTCTGTTTGATCAGCTGACGGTTCGCCAGGACTGTTTTAGGGGCGTCGCCTACTCCGAGGCTGACATTGAGCGAATCATAGGGGGCAAGACTGCTGCCGTTGTGTCGGTCAAGGGAAGCGGCCACGACCCGGGGGCTGATCCACGTTGCAGGATGTTGGTTTAGTTTTTTCATGGGGTATTTGTGAAGCATAAAAAAAGGGGGAAGATACCGCATGCGGTATCTTCCCCCTTCAGGGTGTTGCTTCTATTCAGAGAACTGAATTAGAATGTGGCCTCAAAGGTCACGTAGATCTGGTCGGCACTTTCAACTGGATCCATTCCCATTCCAGCAAGTGTTGCCACATCAGTGGCATTATTCAGGTCATAAGGTTTCATGTTCCAGTCTGCAGAGCCGCTGTAGTCATACTCGTAATGCTGGTAACCAACGCGGATGAAAGCGCTGCCGTATTTAGATATGGCAGCACCTGAGGGGATGTCATAGATGCCGTAGAGTTCAACAACGCTACCACGAGTCGCCAGTTTGGATTTGTAGAGATCGTCATGTCCGGGGGTCATGGCGATCCAGTACTCTGAACCCCAGTTATACTCAGCGCCCAGTTTCAGGCCCATGTCATCCATGTCATAACGAACACCGATAATGGCGGAGTATCCGTTTTCATCTTCAGTACCTGCGCCAACCATTGGATCCCAGAACATACCCATACTGCTTTCATCTGGCTGTGCCAGAGACCAGCCAGCAGTGGCGTGATAGGTGAGGTTGCCAACTTTATCTTGGTACTGGGCAGAGGTGTGTACGATATCACCAACATTATTTCGAGGGCCCATTGAAGCAGCCATGGCAACATTGGCGTCGTTATCTGTAAATGCTGGGTAGTTAAACACATCCATGGCCAGGAAGGACTGGATATAGGCGAAGCGGTCATCTTTTTTCATGACATCCCAGCTGATTCCAACGAAATCGGTATCGTTAAGGTTGGGGCCATTTTCTGCTTGGAGACCAGCTTCAAAACCACGGCCATAGCAGATGCGAACCCGACCGGTGCCCATGTTTTCATTGGCCCAGCGGTAGGCGTAGCCCATGGAAATTCCGTCAAAGGGCCAGTCCATGTAGGCGGTGGGGGTGGCCATGCGAGTATCGGCGCCCATGCGGGTATGGGCGGTGCCACCATCGGTGGTCGGACGACGGACAATGGAGAACCATATGGGGTTGCCAGGGATATTGTTCCTGTTGACGAAGGCGCGATCCACCTTGAGGGCGCTGTTGCCCTG
>JACKQG010000971.1_pt1 | contig 40359 bp, 40 predicted proteins | sample 8237621 | NCBI WGS metagenome assembly JACKQG01 (sample SAMN15677084, study PRJNA649215) | marine metagenome | biome: marine; feature: Black Sea; material: saline water; isolation source: suspended particulate matter (SPM) from the Black Sea western gyre | collected 2013-06-09/2013-06-10 | depth... | reverse complement strand
CTCAAGGAAGAGATGCGGCGCATGGGGTCGCTCATCATCGCCGCTGCCGAGGCTCACCAGGTGCCAGCCGGCTCGGCATTGGCGGTCGACCGCGGCGGTTTTTCACGCTACGTGCACGAGGCCGTTGAGCAGGAGCCCGGCATAACGCTGAAGCGCGACGAGCTGACCACCATTCCCGACGAGTTGGTAGTCATCGTAGCCACCGGGCCGTTGACCTCGCCGTCGCTGGCCTCGACCCTCGGCCAGCTGATGGGCAGCAAGCACCTCTATTTCTACGACGCCATATCGCCCATTGTCACGGCCGAGTCGGTGAATATGGACCTTGCCTTTCGCGCCGCGCGCTACGGCCGCGGTGGAGACGACTACGTGAACTGCCCGCTCACCGAAGACGACTACAACACGCTGGTCGACGAGATCCTCTCGGCGGAGTTCGTGGAGGCCCGCGATTTTGAGCGCTGCGTATGGTTTGAAGGCTGCATGCCGGTGGAAGAGATCGCGCGGCGTGGACGCGAATCGTTGAGGTTCGGGCCGATGAAACCCGTAGGCCTGGAGTTGCCCGGCGGCGGCATGGCCCACGCGGTGCTGCAGCTCAGGCAGGACGACCGCGAGGGACGGCTGCTGGGCATGGTGGGTTTTCAGACCCGCATGACCTGGACCGAACAACGCCGGGTGTTTCGCGGCATCCCTGGATTGGAGAACGCCGAGTTCGTGCGCATGGGCAGCCTGCACCGCAACACCTTTCTCGACTCGCCGCGGGTGCTCACGACCGACCTGCAGGCAAAGAACAGGCCGGGACTGTTCATAGCCGGGCAGCTGACCGGGGTAGAGGGCTACGTGGAGTCGGCGGCCACCGGCCTGCTCTGCGGAATCAACGCCGCCCGCGCACTCGCAGGTGAACAGTCGCTGCTTCCGCCGGCCAGCACGGCGCTGGGCTCGTTGCTCGCCTACGTCACTGACGAGGGCCGTCGCGATTTTCAACCCATGAACGCCAACTACGGGCTCATGCCTCCGCTCGAGGGTGGCAAGCTGCGCAAGCGCGAGCGTCGCCAGGCCATGGGCCGCAGGGCTCTCGAAGAGCACGGGCGGTGGATGCAGACCTGGCCCGACGGCAGTGACGGGCACAACGTACGAGCGCAACAGGCATGACCAAGGCGGAGCTGGTAGAATCGGTGGCAAGGAGTACGGGCTTGTCGGGGCGGGCGGCTGCCGATGCAGTGGAAGCCACCATACGGCAGATCGCTCGTGCCCTGAAAAAAGAAAAACGAGTGTCCGTGGCCGGGCTCGGTACCTTCTCGGTCCGGGTTCGCAAGGCACGCAAGGGACGCAACCCTCGTACCGGTGAAGATTTGATCATCAAGGCAGGAAAGACGGTTGGTTTTCGCGCGGCTCCCGGGCTGAAGAAAGGGCTCTAGGAGCATCGTGTTACCCTCCGCACTGTCGGGGCTGGGTAGGGCGGGGTGGAGGGCTGCTCTCGAATCGGCGTTGGAAAGGGCGCCGTCGCCTGCCCACGCGCTGGCGGCGACCGAGAGGCTGCTCGAGTCGGGCGGCCGCAAGGCGCTCAGCAGCTGGCCCGCTGCGGGGCTCGACGACTTGCTTACCATCCTCGGTGCCAGCCCTGCCATGGCCCGCACCCTGGCGGGCATGGGCGAGAGCTGGCCCGACTGCGCCCGTCGCTACCAGGACCCCAATCCCGGACCGCGCGGGCTGGCCTCGCTCAGCGGCGCCCGCCGGGCCCGCAACGAAGAGCAGCTCGCCCACCGCCTGCACGAACTTGCAGCGCTCGAAATGCTGCGTATCGGCGCCCGCGACCTGCTCGGCCTCGCCACGCTCGAGGACACCACGCAAGGGCTGACCGAGCTCGCCGATTTTTCGATCAAGACAACGGTGGACAGGCTGCGGCGTATACTCGTGCACGGGCAGGGCGACGTGCTCACCACCGACGGCCGGCCGCTGGGCTTTGTAGTGCTCGGGATGGGCAAGCTGGGCGCGAGCGAGCTCAATTACAGCTCGGACGTTGACCTGGTCTGTCTGTACGAGAGCGCGCCGCTGGCCGAGGGCTGCCCCGACCCCGGTAGTTTTTTTTCCTCGCTGGTGTCGGGCCTGTCGCGGGTAATAGGCGGTGGCGATTCGGAAGGTTTCGTGTTTCGGGTTGATCTCGACCTGAGGCCAGAGGGGTTGCAGGGCCCTGTGGTCAATTCGATGGCAGCGGCGTTGTCCTACTACGAGAGTTGGGGCGACACCTGGGAACGCGGGGTCATGCTCAAGGCACGCCCGGTGGGTGGCCAACTCGAACTGGGGCAGGAGTTTATCCGCGAGATACAGCCCTTCGTTTTTCGTCGCCACCTGGACTACCAGACCATCGAAGATTTCAGGCGCATGAAGGAGCGCATAGACGCCGAGCTGGCCGAGTTACCGCGCGAAACCAGGAACGTCAAGATAGGCAGGGGGGGCATACGCGAGCTGGAGTTCGTGGTTCAGCTGATGCAGATCGTTCACGGTGGCCACGTACACTCGGTGCGCTGCCGGGGTACGCTGCCAGCGCTCGTAGAACTCGAGAAGCACGGCTTTATGACCAGCGAGGATACCGGCAGGCTGCGCGAGGCTTACGTTTTTCTGCGCGACGTTGAGCACGCGCTGCAGGTGGTCGAACGCAGGCAGACCCAGGCATTGCCCAGCGGTCGTGGGGAGCTCGCCTGGCTGGCCCGGCGACTGGGCTACGGGACTGGCCGCCGGGGCAGGCCGGTCCTCGACCCGGCTATGGGCGGAGACGAGGCCGACGCCTTTGAGGCCGACTGGCAACGTCACACCGGGCAGGTGCGCGAGGCGTTCGTACGGTTCCTCGAGTTACGGACCGATTCTTCACCGGTGGAATCTACGGATTCTTTTCCTGCCCTGGTCGACGACCTTTCGTCGGGGCGTCTCGAGGAGGCCGCCGCCGGACTCGAGGGGCTGGGCCTGCGCGATGCCGGGGCCGCGGCTTCGTCTCTGCAACGGCTGTTCCGGGGAAGGGGGTTGGGCCCGATGAACGCGCAGCGGCGCAGGGCCATGGAAGCCATGGCACCGGCGCTGCTCGACGCCGTTGTCAGCAGCGGCGACCCCGACCGGGCGCTCGGCAACCTGGTGGAGTTTCTCCTGCGCACAGGCGCGCACACCAGCTACCTGGCCCTGCTCGGCGGATCACCTGATACCATGCTTACCCTCGTGCGCCTGTTTGCCGGCAGCGCATTGCTGTCGAGCCTGCTGGTCGGTCACCCCGAGCTCATCGATTCATTGGTGAGGTCCGACCGCGGGGCTCCGACCAGGGAGCGCGGCGACATGGAGGCCGAGCTGGCCCGCGCCTGCGATGCGGTCGAAGAGGAAGAAGACCTGCTGACCGCGCTCAGGCGCTTCAAGTCGGCTGAACTGCTGCGCGTCGGTTTCAACGACCTCGCCGGCGAACTCGACGATCGGCAGGTAGCCCGCGAACTGGTCACCCTGGCAGAGGTCTGTCTTTGCGAAGCCGCCCGCCAGGCCCGCAGGCTGCTGGGCCTGGGCGAGGACCCGGGCCGCGGCAGGGTGCGGCTCGTGGTGCTGGCCATGGGGCGACTCGGCGCCGGCGAGCTGGGCTACGGCTCGGACCTCGACATAATCTTCGTTTACCAGGGACGCGGCGAGGATTTCGACGAAACGGCCCACACGGCGGCGACCCGGCTGGCCCAGAAAATCGTGTCGCTGCTGCGGGTGCCGACCCGCGATGGCAGGGTATTCGAGGTTGACACCAGGCTGCGCCCGTCGGGCCGGGGAGGGCCCCTGGTGACCTCCCTCGATCGTTTTATAAACTACCACGACAAGGAGGCCGACCTGTGGGAGCGGCAGGCCCTGCTAAGGGGGCGGGTGGTGTACGGTCCGGCCACGTTGGCGCGGCGCATTCACTCGGAGGTGCAGCGGCTGGTTTATACGAGCGGGCTCAGCAAGAGCGGGATTCGCGAGATCGCCGAGCTGCGCGACAAGGTGATAGCCGACCGCGAGATAGACGAAGAGCTGAGGCTTAATTTTAAAGTCGGCCGGGGCGGCATCGCCGACCTCGAGACAATTGTGCAGGTGTTGCAGCTCGCGCACGGCCATTCGAACGAGCTGCTGAGGGCGGCCTCCAGCACCGGCGATACGCTGGCCGTGTTGCGCGAAGAGGGCTTGCTGGACCGGGCAGATGCCGAGCGCCTGGAGGCGGCCTATGTCTTTTTGCGGCGGCTGGAGTCGGGGCTCAGGCTTGACCAGGACAAGTCAGTGGAAGACGTCGAACGCGACGCCCGCCTGCTGGGACCGGTGGCCTGTCGCATGGGCTTCACAGGCCCCTCGGCTTCGGCCGACCTGCTCACCGAGGTTGACGCTCGGCGCGCGCTGGTAAGCGAGATCTACGCCCGCCAACTGGCCGGCGACCCGTCGTCTCGTTGACCTGCAGGCAGGCGGCGTGTATCGGTCAGGGCTGCCCGCGCGATTGCGTGGCGGGCAAAAGAGGTGAGACCGGTGACCACTACCGACAAGATATGGATGGATGGAGAGCTCGTTGACTGGGCTGACGCCCAGGTCCACGTGCTCAGCCACAGCCTGCACTACGGGCTGGGCGTTTTTGAGGGCATTCGCTGCTATCGCTGCGACGACGGCGGTTCGGCCGTGTTCAGGCTCGACGATCATGCCAGGCGCTTGCGCGACTCGGCCCATATACTGGGTCTGGATTGCCCGTGGAGCCAGGACGAGATCGCCATGGCCTGCCTCGACACTATAAAGGCCAACGGGCTCGAAGAGTGCTACATCCGCCCACTGCTGTTCCTGGGCGAGGGCGAGATGGGGCTGGCCGCTACCTCAAACAAGGTACACCTGAGCATAGCCGTCTGGCCCTGGGGCGCCTACCTGGGTGACGACGCGATCAAGAACGGCATCCGCTTGAAAACTTCTTCGTTGCAGCGCTACACGGTCAACAGCTTCATGACCAAGGCCAAGGCGACCGGCCAGTATATCAACTCGATACTGGCCAGCCGCGAGGCGGCCAACTCCGGCTACGACGAGGCCCTGTTGCTCGACGTCGATGGTTTCGTTGCCGAGGGCTGTGGCGAAAACCTGTTCATGGCCCGGGGCGGGCGGGTCAAGACCCCCAATATAGCCACCGTGCTCGAGGGTATAACGCGAGACACCGTCATAACGATGCTCGGTGACCAGGGCGTTGAGCTGGTCGAGGAAAGCTTTACCCGCGACGAAATCTACATAGCCGATGAGGCCTGGTTTACGGGCACAGCGGCAGAGATCACGCCCATAGCCTCGCTGGACGACCGCAAGGTCGGAGCCGGTAAGCCGGGGCCGATTACCAGGGCACTGCAGGAAGCTTTCTTTGCAGTCATCAGGGGGAAGCAGCCGAGATACGAACACTGGCTCACGCGGGTGCCGTCCTGAGCCAGCCGCGCCGCGGGTTCCGCCTGGGCGGTCTCGGTTCAGGCGGGTCCGGCATGGGGATAGGGCCGAGCGGGCCCGTCCCGTCGGCGATAAAGGGCCTCATGATCGCCAACGTGCTGATCTACATCATGCAGATCAGCGCGCCCCGCTACTTCTTTCTTGAGAACTTCGCGCTGGTGGGCCCGCTCGTGCTGCGGGGCGAGATCTGGCGGCTTGGCAGCTACCAGTTCCTGCACGGGGGAGCGTGGCACCTGGGCATAAACATGCTCATGCTGTGGATGTTCGGCTCGGAGCTCGAACAGCGCTGGGGCCCGCGTTTCTTTCTGAAGTACTACTTTCTCTGCGGTGTCGGCGGCGGCCTGCTCTACACCCTGTTCATGGCCGATGCCATGGTTCCCAGCGTCGGCGCTTCCGGTGCTATCTACGGGGTGCTGATGGCCTATGGCCTGTGGTTTCCCAATCGCCAGGTGCTGCTCTGGTTTCTGGTGCCTATTCCGGTGCGTACGCTGGTGCTGTTTCTTATCCTGATCGAGTTCCTGCAGTCCCTGCAGTCGTCGGGCAGTGGCATTGCTCACGCGGCTCACCTGGGCGGCATGGCCTTCGGGTATGTTTACCTGCGCTGGTGGGGACAGCGCTACGGCGCCACGCTGGGTACCTTGCCCGGCCTGAAGGATATCCGTATGGCCTGGTTGAGATGGAAGTTCAGGCGTTTGCAGAAGCGCCGCATCGGCGGCGGGGAGGGAGGCGGCAGTAAGGGCCGCGGCGGGCCTACCCTGCACTGACCAGATGTGTTGTACCGACCGGATGCGTCCACCGGGTGCCGGCAAGCGGGAAGGTTGGCCAGAAGAGGACTTGGCCTGGCCTCAGAAAAACAGTCTCAGGGACCAGGCAACGACTCTCTTTGAAAATCTTCGGGGACCAATCCCAGCTCCAAGCATCAATCGGGAAACAGCACCCCGATCAGTAAAAAACCTGCTGCCATCAATATAGATTCAATCACGAAGGCTCCTTGTCCTGCTCAAATACAGAACCCGTGTGCAGGGTAGTTCTGGCAGGTTTTAACCATTGTCGTCAACCCCCCGATCGGGTATTTATGTAATGCTGTTCACATTTGACAACCGCGGTTTTTCTCCTGGTTACGCTGTTTAAATGCTGTGTCGCTCTCCGTAACAATGAGTTTTTGGATATAAAACCAGCTGGTTGGGCCGTTTCCTATGATATGCGGTTCGCCTTGGCAGAGCCTGTATACCGACCTGGCGGCCGGCGGTGTTGGGTCTGAGCTTTCCGGTTTCTCGATAATTTTTCTCTTGACCCTGGTCTCAGCCGGTTCTCTGATCGGGGGTGCAGGTGTAATGGAGAACCGCCGGGGATAAAAAGTTCGGGTGTGCCGGGTTGAAGACGGGGTTCGGGTCGAAGAAAGGGCCCTGGAGGTCGCTGCTGGCCGTCGCAGCGCTGCCCGCGTATGGGTGGGAGCCCACTCGCAGGCAAAATTGCTGCTGCTGCACGGCATGGGGCAGTACGGCGGACGTTTTGACGAGCTGGCGCGCCACCTGGCGTCGGTTGGAGTAAGCGTTACGGCTTACGATCAGCGCGGACACGGGCGCGGGCCGGGCCGCACGGGCTGGCTGGGCGATTTCGACCAGCTGCTCGACGACCTCCAGGCCGTGGTTGAACAAGCAGCACGCGAGCAGCCCGAATTGCCGCTGCTGCTCATGGGCCATTCGATGGGAGGCCTGGTCGTGCTCGCCTACCTGCTTGACCGCCGCCCCCTGCCCGACATGGCGGTACTGTCGAGCCCGGCTATTGTGCCCCTCATAGACGACGAGGATGGGCTTGACCCGACCCGGCTGAGCAGGGACCCGGCGGCCTGGCGATCGTACATGCGAGACCCGCTTCTGCTCAGGGAGCGCGTGCAGCCCGAGCTCTACCACCACCTGTTCGACGGCCTCTGCCGCCTTCCGGGAAGGGCAGCCGAGCTGAGCTTGCCGTTGCTGCTCGTGCAGGGCAGCGACGACCGCCTGTGCAGCGCCGAGGGGGCGGTGGAGTACCTCGAGCAGGCCTCTTCCGCTGATATTGATCTGAGGGTCTACGAAGGAGGGCGCCACGAGTTGTTCGCAGACACCATACGCGAGCGCGTGATCGCCGAACTGGGCGAGTGGATACTGGAACGTGTGCCGCGGAACTCTGCTAGCATGGTCTCAGCATGAGTTGCAGGGTTGCATTCGTAGTTGGCTCGCCGCGGTCGGGGTCGACCTTGCTGGCGCGCATGATCGGCTCGCATTCGGCTGTTTTCGGCCGCCCCGAGCCTCACCTGCTCACACCGCTTGCCCACCTCGGCTATTTTGGCAACGTCGACAAGGCTCCCTACGACCACGTGCTGGCGGCCGAGTCCACGCGGCAGTTCGTCGAGGATCTGCCCGCTGGAGAGCGGGACTACGTTGATGCCTTGAGGGCATACACCGACCTGCTCTACGAGCGCATGCTTTCTACGCGGCCCGGCAAAGAGCTGTTCCTCGACAAGACTCCGGCCTACGCGCTGGTGCTGGATTTCATAGCCCGCATCTATCCTGATGCCCGTTTCGTGGTGCTCACGCGCCACCCCCTGGCAGTGTTCAGCTCATACGCCGAGTCGTTCTTTGACGGTGACTACCAGGCTGCCCACGACTACAATCCCATCACCGAGCGTTACGTGCCGGCCATAGCCGGGTTCCTGCGCAATTCGGGCCTGCCGCTGTGCCACGTCGTCTACGAGAAACTCGTGGCCGACCCCGAAGCCGAGCTCGCGCGAGTGTTCGAATATCTAGGTATTCCCAACGAAGAGGGTGCGGTGGACTACGGCGAGCACGGGCATGTTGAAAAAGGCCTGGGCGATCCAATCGGCGTGGCTCGTCACAAGCGGCCCTCTACCGAGTCGATGCATAAGTGGGCAGCCGAGGTCGCCGCCGATCCCGCCCGCGAGGCACTGTGCCGAAACATCATCGCCCGCCTCGACCCCGCCGACCTGCAGACCTGGGGCCACCCGCTGGACACCATCTGGCAGCCGCTCGAGGAGATCTCGGGCAAGCCGCCGCGCAAGCCGCGCAAGTGGGATCGCTACAGCGTAGAGAGGCGTGCCATAGTCATGCTCAGGCGCAGGGTGCAGGCCAGTCGCGGCCTGCGCAAGTTGATGTCCACCGCACGCCTGGGCCTGGACGTACTCCTGCGCGACTGATTCCAGGCTGGCCGGCCTGCTGGTGCAGATCAGGGCGGCTCCCACGCCATTTCAATTGACGACCGCCGGGCGCGGGCGTATAAGATTCGAAGGCCCATAAGGTCTACAAATTTACTGTGACTGCTGCCACCCAGCCCCATTGCATGGCCAACAACCGTGCTTCGCTCATGAACGTGGGCCGCGAGGTCGACTACGCGGTGCGCGCGCTCAGCTACATGGCGGTCGCGTCGCGTTCGGGCGCGCCGATAAGGCGAGCCGAGATCGGCCAGGCCCAGGCCATACCGCGGCATTACCTGGCGAAGATACTTCGCAAGGCGGTCGACGGCGGGCTGGTAGAATCGGGCGTGGGGCCGCGCGGCGGTTTCTGGTTGGCTCGCGACCCGGCCCGCATAAGCCTGCGCGACGTGTACGAGTGCATCAACGGGCCCATGTGCCTGGTGGAGTGCCTGGCCGAGAAACCGGCTGGTGGGCCGCTGATCTGTGATTTTGAAGAGGTCTGCCCGCAGGCTGGCGTCTGGCTCGGCGCCCAGGTGGCCCTCTTGAAGTATCTCGAGGGTTACGACCTTGCCGGCCTGTCGGCCCGTGCCGATGACGAGGGACTGGTTTCAGCCCTGGCCGCCCGGGCCTGAAAAAGCCGACGGCCCCCTGGGCGCAACGCGTGGAGGACAGTAAGATGGCAGACAGCGTAAAACTCGACGAGGAACTGGTGCTCGCGACCCTTTCGACGATCAACGACCCTGAGATTCCGGTCAACATCGTGGAGCTGGGATTGGTCTACAGCGTTGAAATAGTGGACCGTACGGTAGACATCGCCATGACCCTCACCACCCCGGGTTGCGGTATGGCCGGCTACATAACCGGTGAGGCCAGGCAGAAACTGCTCGATCTCGAGGGCGTTGACAAGGCCGAGGTCAGACTGGTGTGGGATCCGCCGTGGAACGCCCACATGATCAGCGCACCGGGCCGCAAAAAGCTGGGCCTGGCTGACCCCGGCGACTGAGCCTCGCCACTGAGCCCGGCGAGCCGGCTGTCGCCGGTCTCGCTGCCCGCTGGACGGGCAGTGCTGCTGACCGTTTTACGGGCAACGGGCCGCCTGCGGCCTGCTTTCTACCCGCCGGGAGCACGGGTTTCGCAGGTTTCCCAGCTTACGCACAGCTTGGATAGTTGGCACCGATCCTGCTTCTACGGGAGGTGAGGGGAGACCCTTACCCAAACCGGGAGGAGCAAACCACATGAGAATTCACACCATAATCCGTTCCCTGCCCCTGGCTGCAAGCATGCTGCTGGCCGGCGTAGCGGTGGCGCTGGCCGAAGAAGCCGCGGCGCCCGCAGTGAGTGACGGAGTTTTTACAGCCAACAACTCCTGGATGATGCTGGCCGCTGGCCTGGTCTTCATCATGCACCTGGGCTTCGCGACGCTCGAGTCGGGTCTGACCAGGTCGAAGAACACCACCAACATCCTGTTCAAAAATACGTTTATCGTCTGCGTTGGTATTATCACCTACGCGCTGGTGGGCTTTAACCTCATGTACCCCGGCGACTTCAACATCATCGGCGGTGGCGTGCTCGGCTTTGCCGGTTACGGCTTGTTTCCGGCGGCGGTCGATAACACGGCGGCTTACGCCGACGGTGGCTACACCTACTGGACGGACTTCCTGTTCCAGGCGATGTTTGCTGCGACAGCCGCCACCATCGTATCAGGGGCGGTAGCAGAGCGCATAAAGCTCTCGTCGTTCATGATCTTCTCCACGGTTTTCGTGGCGCTGGTCTACACGGTCGTCGGTTCGTGGAAGTGGGGCGGTGGCTGGCTCGACGTCATGGGCTTCTACGATTTCGCCGGCTCAACCCTGGTGCATTCGGTCGGCGGCTGGGGTGCACTGGCCGGTGTCCTTCTGCTCGGCCCGCGCATGGGCAAGTACACCAAGGACGGTAAAATTCGCGCCATACCCGGCAGCAGCATGCCGCTGGCCACCATCGGCGTGTTCCTGCTGTGGCTGGGCTGGTTCGGCTTCAACGGCGGCTCGGTGCTGAGCGCTGATCCGGCCCTGGTTTCGCTCACGCTCGTGACCACCTGCCTCGCGGCCGCGGCCGGGGGCCTGGCGGCGATGGTGGTTTCCTGGGCCATCTCGAAGAAGCCCGACCTGTCGATGGCGCTCAACGGCATACTGGCCGGCCTGGTGGGCATAACCGCCGGCGCCGACCTCATGGCCATGCACTCGGCCATAGCCATCGGCCTGGTGGCGGGCGTGATCGTGGTGTTTTCGGTGATGTGGTTAGACCGGGCAAAGATAGACGATCCGGTGGGCGCGATCTCGGTTCACCTGGTCTGCGGAATCTGGGGCACCCTGGCCGTGGGTATCTTCGGCGGTCCCGATTACTCGGTGGGCACCCAGCTCGTAGGCGTGTTGGCTTACGGCGCGACCTGCTTCCTGTCGGCCCTGCTGATCTTCGGCGTTCTCAAGAAGACCATTGGCCTGCGCGTCAGCGAGGAAGAAGAAATGCTGGGACTCGACCTGGGCGAGCACGGCATGTCGGCTTATCCGGATTTCTCAACCGTGTCGGTAACCGGTGTTCACCCCTCCGGCTAGGCATGGACGACCAGGGGAGACCCCGTGGCGTAGTTTGCCACGGGGTTTCTTTGCAGTGTCGGCCGCTGTCAGGTGAGGGTCACGGAGCAGGCAATACAGGCTTGGGCCCCGTAGTAGCTGGCCATAACCAGGGCTTCGCGGGCGGGTAGCGCCAGCCGAAAACGGTCAACGGCGAGCAGCCCATCCGACAGCACGAACAACAGGGCTCCAGCCGCCGCGGCCAGGGCCGATGGCGAGCCATCGAGCGCTCGCAACACCGCCAGCACCGCGACCAGGCCTATCACCGCCACGTAGGCGGCCACTGGCACCTTCATCTCGCCCAGGCCGGGAAGCAGGTAGCGGTACAAGGCTATCGAACCACCGCCGAGAAGACCCGCTACCAGTAGCGTCGGCGCCGCGCCGGGCGGCGGGGCTATCCAGGCCGCCGCGTAGAACAGGTGGCCGACCAGGAACGAGACGAGGCCGGCGGCAAACAGCTTGCGCGGTAGCATGAGCAGCACGTCTCCGCACAGTCCGAAGGCCAGCCCCCCCAGCAGCAGGCAGCGGTAGCGCGGGTCATCGCCCGGGTGCAGCCAGGCTATGGCTATGATCAGCAGCATGGTGCCCGGCTTGAGCAGGTAGTGAAGCGCAAGCAGGCCACGGTTGCGGGCGACGATCTGGGCTGTCCCCGACAACAGGGCCAACAGGAGAAGAGCGCTTACTGACATTATGGCGGCAGAGGCTATACGGGCGCCGGCTACATTGCCAAGGCGGGGGTATTCCAGTAAAACGGCCTGATTCCACCTCCCGGGAGCAGCTCCATGTCCAGCCAGAACGGTTTCTACAGATTCACCGGTACCGACGACTACATTGTCTCCCCGTCGCTCGTCGACGCGGTAAACTGCGCCATCGCGCTCGAAAGGCCGCTACTAATCAAGGGCGAGCCCGGCACGGGCAAGACCCTGCTGGCGGAGAACGTGGCCAGCGCCCTGGGCATGCCCATGGAGTCCTGGCACATAAAATCGACCAGCAAGGCATCAGAGGGCTTGTATGTTTACGATACCGTGCAGCGCCTGAACGACGCTCGTTTTGGCGACGGCGATGTTTCGGACATCCGCCGTTACATCCACTACGGGCCGCTGGGTCGCTCGTTTTCGGCCGAGGAGCGCACCGTGCTGCTCATCGACGAAATAGACAAGGCTGACCTCGAGTTTCCCAACGACCTGCTGCTCGAGCTTGACCAGATGAGGTTCACTGTCATGGAGACTGGCGACGAGGTGGCCGCCCGCGAAAGGCCGGTTGTCATCATCACCTCCAACAACGAACGCGAGCTGCCCGACGCGTTTCTGCGTCGCTGCGTGTTTCATTTCATCGAGTTTCCCGAACGCGAGCTGATGCAGAAAATCGTGGCCGTCCACCACGACAACCTCGACAGCAAGCTGCTCGACCAGGTGCTCATAAAGTTTTACTGGCTGCGCGAGCAGAACGACCTGCGCAAGAAGCCGTCCACGTCGGAGTTGATAGACTGGATATCGGCGCTGCTGAAGTCCGGGATCAGCCAGGACCAGCTCGAGTCTCACATCCCCTTCATGTCGGCCTTGCTCAAAAACGAGCAGGACAGCGAAGCCCTCAGCCGCTACGACGACCGAGGCGGCGAACTACCCACGCAGTGGAGCGACCTCGGGCCCCGCTACAACCAGTAGTCCCATGTTTCTTGACCTGTTTTACGGCCTGCGCAAAGCGGGAGTACCGGTTGCCCTGCAGGAGTGGCGCATGCTGCTCGAGAGCCTGGAGCAGGGCATGCACGCTTGCAGCCTGATGCATTTCTACCACCTTTCGCGCGCCTGCCTGGTAAAGAGCGAGGTCTGGTTCGATGCTTTTGATGCCGTGTTCGCCGAGGTCTTCGAGGGAGTCGAGGGCGCTCTCGACATAGAGAAGGAGGTCCTGGAGTGGCTGCGCGACCCCAAGGCGGCCGAGCAACTCACAGCCGAACAGCTGGCCGAGCTTGAGCGACTGACCCACAGCGAGCTCATGAAACGTTTTCTCGAGACCCTCGCCGAGCAGGATGAGCGCCACGACGGCGGCGGACGATGGGTGGGCACCGGCGGCAGGTCGCCCTACGGACACGGTGGCGTTCATCCCACCGGCATTCGCGTTGGTGGACCCGGCCGCAACCGTTCGGCCATGAAGGTGGCCGAGGAAAGGCGCTTTCGCGATTACCGCACCGACCAGACCCTCGACCTGCGGCAGACGCGGGTAGCCCTGCGGAGACTGCGCAACCTGACCCGCAGCGGCAACGCCTCGGAACTGGATCTCGACGAGACCATAGACGAGACTTGTCGCAACGGCGGCGAAATAGAGCTCGTCTTTCGGCCGCCGAAGCGCAACAACCTGCGCCTGCTGTTGCTAATGGACGTGGGCGGCACCATGGACCCCTACTACGAGCCCGTGAGCCGCTTGCTCACCGCGCTGCACGAGGAGCGGGGCATCCGTGACTTCCGTTCCTACTATTTTCACAACTGCATCTACGAGCACGTGTTCAAGACGGCGCGCCTCGCGGCCTCCGATGCGGTGCCCACCGGGGAGTTGTTTCGCATGCTGAACGAGCGTTGGAAGGTGCTGGTGGTCGGCGACGCGGCCATGCACCCGGCCGAACTGCTGCAATCCTACGGCAACATTGACCCGCGCGTGGTGAGCGAAACCCCGGGCATAGACTGGCTGCATCGCATAGCCGCCCATTTCAACCGCAGCGCCTGGCTCAACCCCGACGACAAGCGCTACTGGGACCAGACCCAGTCCACGCGCGTGATTCGCCGTACTTTCCCCATGTTCCAGCTCAGCGTAGATGGCATATCGGAGGCCGTGCAGGCCCTTATCGGCGCCCGCGTACAGGCCTGAGCTGTGGCTGTCGCCCGCGCCACAGCAGCCGACCCGGCCGACGGGTTGTGCTTTGAGTGCACGGGCTGTGGAGACTGCTGCCGGGTGCGCGACGGCTACGACTGCGTTTACCTCTACGAGGACGACGCCGAACGCCTGTCCCTCGAGCTGGCACTGGAGCTAGACGAGTTTCTCGAGCGTTACGCTTTTGTCGACGAGCTGGGTTGGACACGTATCAAAATGGACAGCGACGCTTGTCCGTTTTTTAATCGCGAGAATAACTGTTGCTCGGTCTACGAAGCGCGGCCGTTGCAGTGCCGTACCTTTCCGTTCTGGGACTCGATGCTGACGGGTAACGCCGGTCGCTTGAGCTGGCGCTCGAGCGCGCGCAGGATGTGCGAAGGCGTGGGCCAGGGCAACAAGTGGCCCGCCGCCCAGGTGAACAAGCTGGTGGCTGAAATGAAGGAGGCCGAGGAAGAACAGGGCTGATGTTACCTGGCGATATAAACCTTAACGACCTGTTCGTGTTCGACGACGGTATTCCCCACGACTGGTTTCGCTGGATGAGGGCCAATGACCCGCTGCGCTGGCAGCCAGAGACCGAGGGGGCGGGATACTGGTGCGTGTCCCGTTACGACGACGCCGTGGCGGTGTCGCGCGACAACGTCCTGTTTTCGTCGTCGGCCGGTGGCACCAACATATTCGAGGCCGGCGACGAGCAACTCGTAATGCTGCGCGCGCTCATGCTCAACATGGACCCGCCCGGGCACAGCAAGTACCGCCGCCTGGTAAACAAGGGCTTCACCCCCGCGCGGGTCGCCAACCTTCGCTCCGGCATCGTCGAAATGTCGCGCGAAATAGTCGACAGCATAGCCGAGCGCGGCGAGTGCGAGTTCGTGGATGACGTGGCTTCGCAGCTGCCCATGATGTCGATCTGCGACATGCTGGGTGTCCCCGTAGAAGATCGCCGCCACGTGTACGATCTCAGCAACACGCTCATCGGCTTTGACGACCCCGAGTTCCAGGTAAGCGACGATGACCGCATGGGCGCTTCGCTGGGCATGTTCGAGTATGCCCAGAAGCTGGGCGACGAGCGCAGGGCCAATCCCGGTGACGACCTCGTGAGCGTTCTCGTCAACGGCGAGGTCGATGGGGAGAAGCTCGACGACCTCGAGTTCAATTCATTTTTCCTGCTCATCGCGCTGGCCGGAAACGAGACCACCCGTACCGTCACCAGCCAGGCCATGCGGCTGCTCATAGAGCACCCCGACCAACGGGCGCTGCTGGTAGATGACCCGTCGTTGCTGGCCGGCGCCGTGGAAGAAGTCCTGCGCTACAACCCGGCTGTCATTCACTTCCGGCGCACCGCGACGGCCGACACCGAACTCGGTGGGCAGGCCATTAACAAGGGAGAGAAGGTCGTTATCTGGTACCCGTCGATCAACCGCGACGAATCGATGTTTGACGATCCCGATGCTTTTGACATCAGGCGCAGCCCCAACGAGCACCTCGCTTTCGGCGTGGGCGAACACTTCTGCCTCGGGGCCAACCTCGCCCGCGTGCAGTTGAACGCCATACTGGGCGAGCTGGTGTCGCGCTTGCCCGACATGGAGTTTGCCGGTCCGGTTCGGCGGCTGCATTCCAACTTCATAGACGGTATAAAGGAAATGCGTTTGAGTTTTACGCCGCAAGGAAAGGTAACATGAAAATAAAAGTGGACTACGATCTGTGCGAGGCAAACGCTATCTGCATGCGCGAGAGCCCGAAGGTGTTCGAGGTTGATGACGACGACAACCTGCAGGTGCTCGTCGAAGAGCCGGGCGAAGAACTGCACGCGTCGGTTCGCGAAGCGGTGAGACTCTGCCCGCGGCAGGCGCTCAAGCTCGAAGACTAGTACTGGCGTCCCTCAGCGACGGCGCAGGCGCAGTTGCAGGTCTGATATGCGTCCCTCGGCGAAACCGGCTTCGCAGTAGCTCAGGTACATGAGCCAGGATCTCTGCAGGGCGTGGTCGTAGCCCAGTTCGGACAGCAGCTGCCGGTTGTCCGTGAAACGTTGTCGCCAGTGCGCCAGCGTCGTCACGTAGTGGCTGCCTATGTCGGTGGTTTCTTCCAGCAGCAAGTCTGCGCCCCGGGCTTCGTGCTTGATCACCCGCAGCGAAGGCAGGCATCCCCCGGGAAATATCCGCTGGCGGATGAAATCCGGGCGGTAGCGGTACTCGTCGTAAAGAGCGTCTTCTATGGTGATGGCCTGCAGGAACAAGCGGCCGCCGGGTCGCAGGCGGTCGCGGTAGCAGGCAAACAGGCGCCCGTAATTGCGCGCCCCCACCGCTTCTATCATTTCGATGCTGGCCACCGCGTCGTGGCTGCCGCGCAGGTCGCGGTAGTCGCTCCTCTTTACCGTCACGAGGTCGCCCAGCCCGCGCGCTTGCACGCGGGCGGCGAGGTAGTCGGCCTGCTTTTCTGACACGGTCACAGCCGTCACCCGCACCTGTCGTTGCTCGGCGGCGTACAGGGACAGGGCCCCCCAGCCACAGCCGAGGTCGAGAAGTCGTTGCCCGGCCTTCAGCTCGAGGCTGTCGCAGGCGCGTTCGAGCTTGGCCTTCGCGGCTTCTTTCAGCGAGGTGCCGGGCTTGTCAAAAACCAGGCAGGAATAACTCAGCCCGGGGTCCAGGAAGAGTTCGAAGAAATCGTTTCCGAGGTCGTAGTGTTTTGCCACGTTGCGCCGCGAGCGCCGCCTGCCGGCCGCCGGTTGCAGTCTTCTCATCCCCCGGACGAGCGCGGCCGCCGGGCCTGGCCGGGTTTCGATGCCCTGCTCGTTGGCGGCCAACAGCCGTGTGAGTTCGACCAGCTCGTCGCAGTCCCACTCGCCGCGCGTGTAACTGTCGGCCGCCCCGATGCCTCCGCGCAGCGCGACGCGCAGAAAGAAGCGTGGGTCGTTGACGGTTATGGTTGGCTCGAAGAAGGGTCGGGTGGCACCGCCAGGGGCAGCGTCGCCAAAGCTGAGCGTGGCACCGTTCTCCTGCAGGTACAGGCGCCCCGAGGAGAGCTTGCGCAGTCGCCCGAGGACAACGGCTCTCGCGGCCGCTGCAGGCAGCTTGACGAGGAGAGGTATGACAGGCTGAGCGCTGTCGGGTTGCGGGTTTCTCAGCGGAACTTCGTGGTGCGAGGAGGGGGACTCGAACCCCCACGAGCGCAATGCCCACCAGGCCCTCAACCTGGCGCGTCTACCAGTTCCGCCATCCTCGCAGTCAGCTGTGGCCAGGGAGCAGCCTACTCTTCGGCCGCCGCGGGCTCAGCCGCGGGCTCCGTTGCCACTGGCTCCGTTGCCACTGGCTCCGTTGCCACTGGCTCCGTTGCTAGTGGCTCCGTTGCTAGTGGCTCCGTCGCAGGCACGGTAAGTGTCGCCGGCTCCTCGACGTCGTCGAACACCGAGGTTCGCTGGGCCGACATCACCGCCAGCGTCAGCGACGTGGCCATGAACACGATGGCCATGATGGTTGTCAGCCGGGTGAGCATGTTGCCGGGGCCGCTGGGGCCGAACACGGTCGAGCCGCCGCCTCCGAAAGCCGCGCCCATATCGGCGCCCTTTCCGCTCTGCAGCAGCACGACTCCGATGAGTACCACCGCGGCTATAATGTGAACTACGTTGACCAGGGTTTCCACTTTAAATTACTCCCGATTGCTCCCGATGGTGGACTATGCGCAGGAAGTCCTCCGCCTTCAAGCTGGCCCCGCCGACCAGGGCGCCGTTGACGTTGGGGCAGGCCATGAGTTCGTCGGCGTTATCGGGCTTGACGCTGCCCCCGTAGAGTATGCGGATGCCGGCCGCGGTGTCCGTGTCGCTCATGTCGGCGAGCACGGTTCTGAGGCCGGCGTGGACTTCCTCGGCCTGTTCCGAGCTGGCGGTACGCCCCGTTCCTATGGCCCACACGGGCTCGTAGGCCAGCAGCAGGCTGGTGAAACCGGCCTGCTCGAGCTCGCATAGACCGCCTCGCAGCTGCCTTTCCACCACTTCTGCGGTCTGCCCGGCTTCGCGTTGCTCGAGGGTTTCTCCGACGCATAGCAGAGGTATCAAGCCGCCCGCATGGGCGGCGGCGACCTTGCGGGCAACGGTGTAGTCGGTTTCGCCGAAGTGCTCCCGGCGTTCCGAATGCCCTATCACGACGTGGCTGCAGCCGGCGTCGACGAGCATTTCGGCCGAGACTTCGCCCGTCCAGGCGCCCGATTGTTCCCAGAACATATCCTGGGCGGCCAGCGACACCGGTGAGCCGGCCAGCTCGCCGGCCACCACGTGCAAAGAGGTGTAGGGCACCGCCAGCAGTACGTCGCGCCCCTTGAGCCCGGCACAGCCATCCACGACGGCGCGCGCCAACTCGGCCGATTCGTCGGCGAGGCAATTCATTTTCCAGTTGGCGGCCAGCATTGGAACAGGCATGTTGGTCTCCTCAGGCATTGTCGTTCTCCTCGTCCAGTGCTGCTATGCCCGGCAGGATTTTTCCTTCGAGGAACTCCAGCGAGGCCCCGCCGCCTGTTGATACGTGGGTGACGTCGGCCTGTCTACCGGATTCTGTCAGAGCGGCCACCGAGTCGCCACCGCCGACGACAGACATCGCGGCCGAGTCGGCAACGCCGTTGGCCACGGCCATGGTGCCCTCGGCAAAAGCCGGCCACTCGAAGACGCCCATGGGGCCGTTCCACAACAGGGTGCGCGCGCCCGCTATGGCGTCCCGGTAAGCGCGTCGGCTGCGCGGGCCGATGTCCAGCCCCATCAGCCCGCCGGGTATATCGCGGCCGTCGACAGCTACCGGGGTCGCGTTTTCGTCAAAATTGTCGGCCACCACGTGGTCCACCGGCAGTTGCAGTTCGCAGCCGGCCCGGGTGGCCTCGTCGAGCAGCTGTGCGGCGAGCTCGGTCTTGTCGCTCTCCACCCGCGAGTCGCCCGTCGAGTGTCCCATGGCTGCAAGAAAGGTATAGGCCATCGCACCGCCAACGAGCACCGAGTCGGCCGGCCCGAGGAGGTTTTTCATCACTGCTATTTTGTCGGATACCTTGGCGCCGCCGACGACCGCGACAAAGGGTTGCTCGGGCGATTCTACCAGCAAGCTCAAGGTCTCGACCTCGCGCGTGAGCAGCAGGCCGGCGGCGTGCTCGGCCAGCAGGGCCGGAACACCTACGATCGAAGCGTGGGCGCGGTGCACGGCACCGAAGGCATCGTTTACATAGAGCTCGGCCAGGGAGGCCAGCTCGGCCGCGAAGGCGGGGTCGTTGTTTTTTTCGCCGTCGTGAAAGCGCAGGTTCTCGAGCAGGAGCACTTCGCCGTCGGCAAGTGCCATGGCCATCGCTCGGGCCTGTTTACCCACGCAGTCCGGGGCCAGGGGAACGGGCGTCTCCAGCAGGCTGGACAGCAGCTCGGCCACCGGAGCCAGCGAGCAGGCGGGGTCAGCCTTGCCGCCAGGCCTGCCGAGATGCGATGCCAGGATGATGCGGGCGCCCGCGTCGCGCAGGGCCTTGATGGTCGGCAGCGCGTTCTCCACCCGCACGGCGTTGCCGATGACGCCATCGCGCAGGGGTACGTTGAAGTCCACGCGCAAAAACACGCGGCGACCGGCGAGTTCGAGCTGCTCGAGCCTTCTCACCTCTGCTGTCTGCCGCTGTTCCTAGAGACTGCCGGCGATCATTGAGGTGACGTCACACAGCCGGTGCGAAAATCCCATCTCGTTGTCGTACCAGGACAGGATCTTTGCAAAGCCGGGCTCGGGTACCTTGGTGATCGGTGCGTCAAAGATCGACGAGTGAGGGTTGCCGTTGAAGTCTATCGATACCAGCGGCTTGTCGTTGTACTGCAGCACGCCCTTCATGGGGCCGTCGGCAGCGGCCTTCATGGCCGCGTTTATTTCTTCGGCCGAGGGGGTCTTATCGGTTTCAAAAACGAGATCAACCACCGATACGTTGGGCGTCGGAACTCTTATGGCCATACCGTCGAGTTTCCCTGCCAGCTCGGGCAATACCAGGCCGACGGCCTTCGCGGCACCGGTGGTGGTGGGTATCATCGACAGCGCGGCGGCACGTGCGCGGCGCATGTCACCATGCGGAAGGTCGAGTATTCGCTGGTCGTTGGTGTAGGAGTGTATGGTCGTCATCAGGCCACGCTTGAGCGTGAACTCCTGGTGCAGGATCTTGGCCACCGGCGAAAGGCAGTTGGTCGTACACGAAGCGTTGGAGATGACGTGGTGCGAGGCCGGGTCGTAGCTCTCGTGGTTGACCCCGTAGCACAGCGTGAGATCCACGTCGCCGGCCGGCGCCGAGATCACTACCTTGCGGGCGCCCGCCTGGAGGTGGGCGGCTGCCTTGTCGCGGGAGGCGAACAGGCCGGTCGATTCGATGACCACGTCGACGCCCAGCTCACCCCAGGGAAGTTGCGCCGGGTTGCGCTCGGAGAGGACATTTATGGACTTGCCGTTGACCGATATGTTGGCGTCACCGGCTTCGACCTGTCCCGGAAAGCGTCCGTGTATGCTGTCGTACTCGAGCAGGTGGGCCAGGGTTGTTGCGTCGGTGAGGTCGTTGACCGCAACGATTTCGTAGTCTTTTTGTTCCAGCCCCGCACGGAGCATGTTACGACCGATGCGACCGAAACCGTTAATTGCTACCCTGGCTGCCACTGTAATCCTCCTGGCTTATGTGTTGTTCGCAGGCGCGTTGCCGCTGGCGGCAAACGCCCTGAACCCGAGTTAACCCGCCCCGTACAAAGGTTTGAAAAGGTGGGGGGAAACAGCGTTCGTATCTCACGCGCGGCAGGCCGGGTCAAGGTAACAGGGGCGTTCGTTTCCGGCTTCGGGGGGATGCTGCATAATGGGTTGGCCGCGCGACAAGGCTGGTGTTTGCAGGGCGCAGCTTGTGCGTGCCTGACGCGAACTGTTATTCGGTCGGCGGCGAGGGAGTAAACTGAGGCGGTGGAGTTGGGCGGAGGTATACAGTTTCTGGACATGATCGGTGGGTCGGGGCTCGTCGTGAAGGGCGTCCTGTACCTGCTCATCGCGGTGTCGGTAATCAGCTGGGCCGTAATTCTTTTCAAGGCCCGGCAGATACGCGTGGCGCGGCGTTTTTCCGAGCGTTTTCTCGACATGTTCTGGCAGACCCGCAACCTGACCGAGGTATCACGGGCTTGCAGCGGCCTGCCGGAAAACCCGGTCGCCGAGGTTTTCAGGGCCGGCTACGAAGAGCTGCTTCGCTTGCGGACCCGTAAGCGCGGATCCTCGGACCCGCTGACCACCGAGCTCGGCGGTGTGGCCAACGTTGAGAGGGCCATGCGGCGAGCGGCAAGCCTGCAGCGGGTCAAAATGGAAAGGCAGCTGACTTTCCTTGCCACCACTGCCAGCTCGGCTCCATTCGTGGGCCTCTTCGGCACGGTGTGGGGAATCATGAACTCCTTCATGGGCCTGAGCGAAGGCGGCTCGTCGAGCATACAGGCGGTGGCTCCCGGCATATCCGAGGCACTGGTGGCCACGGCCATGGGCCTGGCGGCGGCCATTCCCGCGCTGGTGGCCTATAACCACTTTGCGCGCCGCGCGGCGGTGCTGGCGGGCGACATGGAGAACTTTGCCTCCGAGTTTCTCAACATCGCCGAGCGACACTTCCTGGGACAGGCCGGTCGCTGATGAGCGGCGAGATCGGCAGCGGGTCGACCATCTCGGGCATAAACGTCACGCCCCTGGTCGACGTGATGCTGGTGCTGCTGGTGATTTTCATGGTGACCGCACCCATCATCCAACAGGGTGTGCCGGTGGACCTGCCCGAGGTGACGGCCGAACCCCTGCCGGGTGACGAGTCGGCGCTGGTGGTGTCGGTGACCGGCGACGGCGATGTGTACCTGGCCGACGAGGCCGTCGAACTGGACGCGCTGGGGGCCGAGGTCCTCGCAATGGTCAAAGAGATGCCGGGTCGCCCGGTGTATCTCAGGGCTGACCACGGGGCTCTCTACGGGGCGGTTGTGGCCGTCATGGCCGAGCTGCGGCGGGTGGGAATAAAAAACCTCGGGATGATAACCGACCCCGAGGCCGCCTGACCAGTGCAGGCCGATTTTCCAGGCAGCCCGGTCTCGTTGCACCGTGACGTCCTGGACCCCGATTTTATCAGGGCAGCCCTGCTGTCGCTGGGTGGCCACCTGCTGATACTCGCGGTGGCGGTGTTCCTCGGGGCGCGCCACTGGAGCGAGTCCCCCGCGCGGGCTCCGATATACGGCGTGCGCATTCACAAGGCAGCTCCCGGTTCGCTGCTGATGCGGCAGGGGCCGCTGGGCGGGTCGGGCGCGGGACCCGAGGCGCCAGCCCTGGTGAAGAAGCCGGCACCCGTGAAGAAACCCGAGCCGGTTGCGAAGAAGCCCGAGCCCGTGGCAAAGAAACCCGTACCCGTGAAGAAACCCGAGCCGGTTGCGAAGAAGCCAGAGCCCGTGAAGAAACCCGAGCCCGTGAAGAAACCCGAGCCGGTTGCGAAGAAGCCAGAGCCCGTGAAGAAACCCGAGCCGGTTGCGAAGAAGCCAGCGCCCGTGGAGAAAGCAGCACCCGTGGCCGCTGCGCTGGAGAACATTCCAGCGTCTGAGCCTGCGCTGAAAACCACGCCACCTGCCGCACTGGGCGAAGACGGCAGCAAGCTCGCTACTTTGAGCGGGGCTGCCGGGGACCCTCCTGCCACCGGTCCCGCAGGAGTGGCCAGCGGCGACTTGCTGCAGGGCGTTGAGTTTCTTCGCTACTACAACACGCTCATCGATACCCTGCGTCGCAACTGGGTCTGGGCCGGAGATGCCAGCGCCGGGTTGTCGGTATCGGTGGGTTTCAGCGTAAGGCCCGACGGAAGCCTGGCCGCGGTTCGCCTGCTGTCTGAATCGGGCAACGCGGGCTTCGACAGGTCGGTCGAGAACGCGGTCAGGAGCGCAGGCATGATAGAGCCTCCCCCGGATCGTTACAGGAAGGAGTTCAGCGAGGTGATCATACAGTTCAATTCAGACGACCTTGCCAACGCCGCGGGGGCTCGAAAGAGATGATAACCTGCGGGGGCAAGGCCCTGATCCTGGTGGTCTGCACTGTATTGCTGCTTATCAACGCGCGGGCCGAGGCCCAGGTCAGGGGCGAGATTTCGCGACCCGGGTCGGTACTCGTGCCCGTGTCGGTGCCCGGCCTGGAGTGGGGCGGTGGCGAGACCAGGCCGGCCGCGGCCGCGCGCTTCAATGAACTGCTGGCCGAAGATCTTCGCAGGTCGGGTATTTTCAACGTAGTCGATCCCCCGCGCGACCTGGGATTGCCGTCCAGCGATGGCTACGGAGGCTGGTCATCGGCGGGGGTGCTAGGGGTCGTGGGTGGCAGCTACACGGGTACGCCCGGGGGCATCACCGTCGAAGTTCGGTTTTTTGACGTGGCCGCGGGTCGCAGCCTGGGCGGACGTCGGCTCAACGGTTCGGTGGACGCGGTGTCGGCAATGGCGCACCAGGTCGCCGACGGCGTGATGGAGATAGTGACGGGTCGTGAAGGTCCCTTTCATTCCTGGATAGCTTTTGTCTCCGACCGAGAGGAGCACTTCAGGGAGCTGTACGTGTACAGCTTTGACGGCGCGGTGTCGCGCTTGACGGCGCACAGGTCCATCACCATGGCGCCGGCCTGGAACCGCGACGCTACGAGAATAGCCTTCACCTCGTTCAAGAGTGGCAAGCCGGTGCTCTACGGTTACGACCTCTCGAGCGGTAACGACAGTCGACTTGCCCACCGCCACGGTGTCAACGTGGGCGCTGCCTGGGCGCCGCAGGGACTCTCGTTGCTGTTCTCGCGCGAGGTAGAGGGCAACTCGGACCTTTATATCCTTGATCTTGGCAACGAGCGCACGCGCAGGCTCACCCGTCACTGGGGCATCGACGTCGATCCGGCCTGGTCTCCCGACGGCCGCTCGGTGGCGTTCTGCTCGTCGAGAGGGGGTACGCCGCAGGTATATGTCATGAAGAAGGACGGCAGCGACATGAGGCGGGTGACCTTCGAGGGCAGCTACAACTGCTCGCCGGCCTGGTCCCCCGATGGTCGGCACCTGGCCTGGACGGGCCGCGTGGGCCGATATTTCCAGATCCTGGCAATGCCCGCTGTGGGTGGTAAGCCCCGGCAGCTGACTTTTGAGGGTGAAAACGAAGATCCGTCCTGGTCGCCAGACTCACGCTTCCTCGCCTTTTCGAGCAAGCGCACGGGCGATCGCGACCTCTACATGGTGCACGCTGCCCGTGGCATAATAACCCGGCTCACGTCGGGCCCCGGAGATGATGCCGCCCCCACGTGGTCTGGCCGCCTGCGATGAGATAGTAAATACCTGGAGTGGAAATCGACGATACCGTGTCGGACCGGATACGGTGCCGAAAGGAGTGAAAGAGTGGTGACGAAGATGGGTGTAACAACAAGGAGAGAAAATATGCGGGTAGCAGTTACGATGACGGTAACGGCCCTGTGCGTGCTGGTGATGGCTGGCTGTTCGGCCCAGGGCGAAAGCGTGTTCGGTGGATGGGGCGGCGGCACACGCGACCAGGATCGCGTGGCTAGCGAAGAGCTCGCGGCCGAGCCAAGCATAAACCAGTTTGAAGAGATCGGCGCCGTGGCCTCGGGTGGCCCCCTGGAAGACGTATCCTTCGAGTTTGATTCTGTGCAGTTGAGCGAAGACGCAATGGCAGTCCTCGAGCGCAACGCCGCCTGGGCTGCCACTCACCCGGGCAGCAGGATAGAGGTCGAAGGGCACTGCGACGAGCGCGGCACCTCGGAGTACAACCTGGCGCTGGGCGCTCGCCGGGCGCGGGCCGTTGTTGACGGACTGGTTGCCCTCGGGGTAGATTCCGACAGGCTGTCGACTGTGAGCTACGGAGAAGAGCTTCCCCTGTGCAAGGATGCCAACCCGGATTGCTGGCGACGCAACCGCCGCGCACGACTGGTTGACCTGGGAACAGACTGAATATGAAGAACGCTCGCTTGTTGTTGATGCCCTGCTTTCTGACCGCGACCCTGTTGCTTTCGGCCTGTGCGCCCCAGTACGGCGTCGTGTCGAGCGACCGGGGCACCCGTGAACTGCAGAGGGTGCAGGTGCGGCAACGTCGCGCCATAGAAGAGCTGCGAGTTGAGCAGGAGCGCTTGCGGGCCATGCTCGAAGAGCTGGGCTACCGAGCCGAGTCGTCCGCCGATCAAGTGGCGCCGGTTGCTTCACCGGTCCCCGGCGTCGAAGGTCCTGGCAGAGTTGAGTCGCCGCCTGGACTGGCTGCATCGGGACTGGCTGCATCGGGACCGGCTGCGTTCGGGTCGGAAGGCGCCGTGGCGCTGGAAGGGCCTGTCGCCGCGGCGGGATTAGAAGTGACCGCGACGGCGGCAGCAGCAGCTCCAGCGGCGGCAGCAGCTCCAGCGGGTAATCGTGGAGAAGGGCTGCTCGAGTGGCCCGGACTTTCGGCTCCGGCCGGATGGACTGAGCCCGGGGCCGATAAAAAGAAAACCGGCGAAGCTCCTTTCGGGAGTATTGCCAGCCGGCCCGATGTCGAGGCAGCCGAGGCAGGGGCCGAGCTAGCCACAGCACCTCCGGCAGACGCCACGGCCGGCGAGGTCGGGGCAACCGGCGCGAGCGCCTGGGGCGACGATGAAGCCGACTCCGGCGGCGCTGGCTTCGGCATGTCAGAGAGTTCGTGGGAAAAACCGAGGGTGCCGTCGTCTCTCCGGGGGAGCGACTACGGCAAGGGCGTCGAACTGTTCGAGGCCGGCGACAGCGAAGGCGCGATCCAGGCGTTTCGGAATTTCATCCACGAGCACACCGACTCGTCATACCGCGATGACGCTCAGTTCATGATCGGCGAGGCCTGCCTTCGCCAGGGCCAGTATTCGCGAGCCATACTCGAGTACAACCGGGTCGTGGTGTCATACCGTTCAGGCGATCGCACGGCCGCGGCCCTGCTGCGCCTGGCCGACGCGTTTGCAGCCATCGGTGACGATATAGACGCCAAGCTCAGCCTCCAGAAAGTCGTAAACGGCTACCCGGGATCAGGCGAGGCCAACGAGGCGTGGCGCAGGCTCAGGGGGCAGGGCAGCTGACCCTGGCTTTTCACGATGAGGGTTTTCAGGGGGCTCGAACGGGCCCGGGGATTATTTCGCCGCCCGGTCCTGACCATAGGTAACTTTGACGGCGTACACCGCGGCCACCAGGTCATACTCGACCAGGTCAGGGCCGACGCCGACCACCACGGCACCGACGCCGTGGCGCTCACGTTTTTTCCGCACCCGCTACGGGTGTTGAGACCCGACAGCGCCCCCAGGCAGTTGATGACTCTTGGCGATCGGCTGCGCGCCCTGGCCAACTGCGGCATGGACGCCGTGGTGGTGCAGGGGTTCTCTCCCGCCTTTGCCGACATAGAGGCCGAGGTCTTCGTGCGCGACCTGCTCGTGGGTGCCCTCGACGTGCACAAGGTGGTGGTGGGACATGACATCAACTTCGGCAAGGGGCGCAGTGGTTCAGCCGAGACCCTGCTCGAGGCCGGCGAGAGCTGCGGGTTTTCGGTCGAAGTCATACAGCCGGTCGCTGTGGGGGGCGAGGTGGTTCACTCCAGCGTCGTGCGCCAGGCGGTCGCTGACGGCGACGTGGCCAGGGCGGCGGGGCTGCTCGGCAGGCCGTGGACCCTGCGCGGTCGCACGGTAAGAGGCGACGGGCGCGGCGGCGAGCTGGGCTTTGCCACGGCCAACCTTCTGCCGGCCACCGACCTCGTTCCGGCCGACGGGGTCTATGCCACCCGCGCGCTGCTCGACGGGCGGACGATAGACGGGGTGACCTCGGTGGGTAACAAACCCACCTTTGACGGTTCTGCTACGGTGGTCGAAACGCATCTTTTCGAGCCCCAGGGTGAGCTTTACGATCTGCCCATGGGGGTTCAGTTCATAGGGCGCCTGCGCGGCCAGGTGCGCTTTTCTTCGGCCGAAGATCTCAAGCAGCAGGTGGCCCGGGACATCGAGGATGCCCGGCGAGCGCTGGTAGAGGCTGGCTGAAGCATGCACGCAAGCGGCGAGGTGCCCCGTGTATTGAAGGTTCATGAGCGGCACAGCGGCGAGCGGCTTGACCGCTGGCTGGCGGTCTCCGGTCAGCTGGGCAGTCGCTCGCAGCTGCAGGCAGCCATTCGCGAAGGCCGGGTCGACGTCGATGGCCGTCGCGCCCGCGCCTCGTTGCGCCTGGCAGGCGGCGAGACGGTGACGGTGGCCCCGGGCAAGCCCGTGGACGCAGAAGGCCTGCCAACGGCCGAGGACCTGCCACTGCGCATCCTCCACGAAGACGAGTGCATGCTGGCTGTAGACAAGGCAGCGGGCATGGTCGTTCATCCCGGAGCGGGCAACAGGCAGGGCACCCTCGTCAACGCCTTGTTGCACCGTTACCCCGACGAGCGCTGGCCGGGCGACAGGGGTCGCCCGGGCATCGTGCATCGACTGGACAAGGAGACCTCGGGCGTGGTGCTGGTGGCCAGGACGGTCGAAGCCCATGAACATCTATCGGCCCAGTTCCGTGGTCGCAGCGTGCGCAAGCAGTACCTGGCCCTGGTCCGGGGCGTGGTCACGTCGCCCGGGGTCATCGACGCGGCACTCGGCCGGCACCCGCGCGACCGCAAGAAGATGTCCCAGGCAGCCAGGAACTCGCGGCCGGCCAGTACGCGCTACGAGCCGCTCGAAAGCTTTGACGGGCTTACCCTGCTCAAGGTCATGCCCGAGACCGGCAGGACCCACCAGATAAGGGTGCACATGGCGGCCAGTGGCTGGCCGGTGGTGCGGGACCCCTTGTACGGCGGGCGATCGCGCGGTGACCAGGCCTCGCTTTGTTTATCGGCCCGCACCCGCGAACTGCTTTCGGCCATGCCCAGGCAGGCGCTTCACGCTGCAAAAACAGGCTTTACCCACCCCCTGACCGGATCCATGCTGTCGATCGAGGCGCCGCTGCCCGACGATTTTGAGTCGCTTCTACGCGGGTTGCGCGGTGCATAGCTGCTTGCGCACAGCCCCCCGGTGACAGAGGATTTGACTGTCGTCGGGGGATTATCTAGCCTTAAGTAATCCACCGGTACCTTACTGTTGCAGCCCTGAATGGGGGAGCGCCGTAACTGCCGGTCGGAATCCCTGGTTCTTCGAGGGCGCCCGTTGGCCCCCGGTATCTTCAGGAGCAGGGAATTTTCAGGTAGGGGGCGGCCCGCTCCGACCAGGCACTTGGGCCAGGTCGGTTGCACGTCGCCGGTTTTCCAACAAACACCGGAGTCTATGAGTCCACGAGAGAACAGCAGCAATGGAGGTTCGACCTCACGGTCGGGCAGGGGAAAAAGAGGTTCGGGCAGGCCGCGTAGCCAGTCTGGCCGCGGTCGCAGGGCTGAGCCCCGGCACGAAGAGGTAGATATCAGGGACGGTGCGAGAGCAGCGCAGGTTGAGGCAGTACGCGAAGCGGCGGCCCAGGCTGATCCCGAGACCGACCCCTTTAACGGCGTTGACGGCGCGATTCTCAACCTCAAGAGCCTCAAAGAAAAAACGGCCAAGGATCTGGGCGACATCGCCCGCAACATGGGCGTTGAAAGTCCCTCCATCATGCGCAAGCAGGAGCTTGTCTTTGCCATACTGGGTGCGCGCTCGGAGAAAGCCGGCAACGTGTACGGCGAGGGCGTGCTCGAAATACTGCCCGACGGTTTCGGGTTCCTGCGGGCTCCCGACGCCAACTACTTTCCCGGGCCCGATGATATCTACATATCGCCCAGCCAGGTGCGCAAGTTCGGCCTGCGCACGGGCGACGTCGTTGCCGGTCCCATTCGTTCGCCCAAGGAGGGTGAGCGCTACTTTGCCTTGCTCAAGGTTGAGGCCATCAACTTTGAAGAGCCGGAAATGGCCCGCAAGAGGGTATTGTTCGACAACCTGACGCCGCTCTACCCCGACGAACAGCTTGTGCTGTCGCATGAATCGAAAGAGTTCATTTCGCGGGTCATCGACCTTCTCGTTCCCATAGGCAAGGGCCAGCGCGCGCTCATCGTGGCCGCGCCGCGTACCGGCAAAACCGTGATGCTGCAGAACATCGCCCACGGCATAGCCGAGAATAACCCCGACGCGATGCTCATCGTGCTGCTCATCGACGAGCGGCCCGAGGAAGTGACCGACATGCAGCGCACGGTGAAGGGAGAGGTGATTGCCTCGACCTTCGACGAGCCGCCCACGCGTCATGTCCAGGTTGCCGAGATGGTGATCGAAAAAGCGCGTCGCCTGGTTGAGCACGGCAAAGACGTCGTCATACTGCTCGATTCGCTGACCCGGCTGGCCCGCGCCTACAACGCGACGGTTCCGTCGAGCGGCAAGATCCTGTCGGGTGGTGTGGATTCAAACGCGCTCAGGGGACCCAAGAAGTTCTTTGGTGCCGCTCGCAACATCGAGGACGGGGGCAGCCTCACCATCATAGCCACCGCGCTGATCGATACCGGCAGTCGCATGGACGAGGTCATATTCGAAGAGTTCAAGGGCACCGGTAACTGCGAGATCCACCTCGACCGGCGGCTCATGGACCGCAGGGTGTTTCCGACCATAGACATCATGAAATCGGGCACCAGGAAGGAAGACCTGCTGCACGACCGTGCGGTGATCAACAAGGTCTACGTGCTGCGCAAGCTGCTGAGCCAGCTCAATACAGTCGAAGCCATGGAGTTCCTGCTCGACAAGATGAAAGACACCAAGGACAACGCGGATTTTCTGTCCTCGATGAATTCCTGAGGGCGACCCTTTGCAAGGGTTGCCCTGATTTGTTAGACAGACCGATTGATTTGCCCGTAATAGCAGGCGCCCCGGTGTTATCCGGCGTAGCCTGCGGAGGACAGCTGAGTTACTGATGACCCAGGTTAGCATGAAGCAATTGCTCGAGGCGGGGGTGCACTTCGGGCACCAGACCAGCCGTTGGAATCCGAAGATGAAGCCTTTCATCTTCGGCGCCCGTAATGGGATTCACATAATAGACCTGCAGCAGACCGTCGTGTTGTTCGCCGAGGCTTGCGAATTCGTTCGTAAGACGGCCGCCGAGGGTGGATCGGTGCTGTTCGTGGGCACCAAGAAGCAGGCGCGCGCCGTCATAGAGGCCGAGGCGCGCCGTTGTGGACAACACTGGGTCAATACCCGCTGGCTGGGTGGCGCGCTGACCAACTTTGCGACCATCAAGCAGTCAATTGAGCGCATGCGCAAGTTCGAAGAGCTGCTGGGCGACGAAGTCCAGACCGTGGGCCTGAAGAAGAAAGAGATGCTCATGATGAGCCGCGAGATGGCGAAGCTCAAGCTCGATCTTGAGGGTATGCAGAACCTGAAGAGACCGCCGGACGTCATGTTCGTGATTGACCCCGACTGCGAAGAAATTGCTATCGCCGAGGCCAACCGCCTGGAGATACCGGTGGTCGCAGTGGTCGACTCCAACTGCAACCCCGAGAACATCACCATGTGTATTCCGGGCAACGATGACGCCATCAGGGCGATCAGGTTGTTCTGCGGAGCGATTGCCGACGCCGTGGTCGAAGGCGAGCGTGAACGGCAGGAACGTCTTGCCGCTGCCAGCGAAGGTGAGGGTGTGCCAGGTAGCGATCTCGCGGGAATGTTTTCCAGCGTGGCCGGCGAAGAAGCTCCGGCAGCAGAGGCAGCCCCGGCGGCAGAGGCAGCCCCGGCGGCAGAGGCAGCTCCGGCAGCAGAGGCAGCTCCCGTGGCAGAGGCAGCTCCGGCGGCAGAGGCAGCTCCCGCCGACGAGATTACTCCCACCGCCCCGGTGTCCCAGGGCAGCAGCGAGTGAGTGTCAGTGCCGCCCAGGTAAAGGATCTGCGCGAGCGTACGGGCGCCGGCATGATGGACTGCAAGCGAGCCCTGGCCGAGGTCGACGGAGACATGGAAGCGGCCATCAAGGCCCTGCGTGAGCAGGGGTTGGCCAGCGCGTCCAGGAAGGGCGGACGGGTAGCGGCCGAGGGGCTGGTCGGCTTGTTCGTGTCGGACTGTGGCAGCCGTGCGCTGGCCATGGAACTCAACTGCGAGACTGATTTTGTGGCCAAGACAGGTGACTTCGCGGCACTGGTCGACGAGCTGGGACAGGCCCTGCTCGCGGTCGAAGGCGCAGCCGAGGGCGAGGGTGCTGATGTCAACGACCTGTCCCTGGCCAGCGGCGCCACCCTGGCGGCCCGCGTTACCGAAGCCGTGACAACGATGGGCGAAAATATCTCCCTTCGTCGCTGGGTGCGTATCGAATCTGCCGGCGGGAGGGTCGGGGCCTACGTGCACGCGGGTGGAAAGATCGGCGTGCTGGTCGAGATAGAGGGTGCCGGCGATCCGCAGCTGGAACTGTGCCGTTCGGTAGCCATGCAGGTGGCCGCGGCAGCCCCGCGCTACGTGGATCGCGACTCCGTGGATCCGGACGAGATTGAGCGCGAGAAAGAAATCTTCCGCAACGAGGCCCTGGCCTCGGGCAAGCCCGAAAAAATTCTCGACCGCATAGCCGAGGGACGGCTCAACAAGTATTTTCGCGAGATCTGCCTCCTGGAGCAGGAATACGTGCGCGATACCGACATCACGATCTCGGATCTGCTCGAAAAGGAATCAGGCTCGGCGGGTGGACCCCTTGCGGTCAGTCGCTTTGTGCGTTACCAGCTTGGCGAGGGCATCGAGCGTCGGGTGGCGAACCTGGCCCAGGAAGTGGCCGAGCAGATCAGCCAGACTACCTGACCGTTCGACAGTGCCGGTGCGGTCACGATGGCGGGCGATAAACCACAATTTCCAAGGGTGCTGCTCAAGCTGAGCGGAGAAGCGCTGGCCGGTGAAGCCGGCAGCGGTATCGACCCCGGTGTTCTTCTTTCGTTGGCCGTCGAGGTGCGCGAGGTCAGCGAGGCTGGCTGCGAGCTGGCCATCGTGGTGGGTGGCGGCAATATCTTTCGCGGCATGAAGGCAGCCGAGATGGGCATCGACCGTGCCACGGCCGACTACATGGGCATGCTCGCGACCATACTCAACAGCCTCGCCTTGCAGGACGCGCTCGAAAAAGCGGGCGTGGCTACCCGGGTGATGTCGGCCATCGACGTTCAGCAGGTGGCCGAGCCCTACATCCGTCGCCGCGCGCAGCGCCACGTCGAGAAAGGCCGCGTAGTTATTTTTGCCGCCGGCACTGGCAACCCCTTCTTCACCACCGACACGGCCGCCAGCCTTCGGGCCATAGAGATGGGCGCGGCGGTGATCATGAAAGGCACCCGCGTTGACGGCATCTACGACGCCGACCCCGAAGAGAACAAGGACGCCCGGCGTTACGACCGCATGTCCTACCTAGACGTTCTCAACGGCAGGCTGACCGTGATGGATTCCACCGCGGTGACCCTGTGCATGGAAAACGAGATGCCTATAATAGTCTTTGACGCGACTACTCCCGGCAATATCCTGAGGGCAGTGATGGGTGAGCAGATAGGTACGCTGGTTGGGGAGGAAACGGATTGATAGACGAAGTAATTGAAACCCTCGAGGCCGAGCTCGAGTCAACGGTTGACTCCTTTGTTCACGACCTCGGTCGCATTCGCACGGGACGGGCCAACGCGGCCCTGCTCGACGCCGTGATGGTTGACTACTACGGGGCCGCTACCCACCTGAACCAGTTGGCGTCGATCAACGTCCCCGAGGCTCGGCTGCTGGTGGTGCAACCCTTTGACCAGGCCACGATCCCGGCCATCGAAAAGGCAATCGCCATCGCTGATCTCGGGCTCAACCCGTCGAACGATGGCAAGCTCATCAGGCTTTCCATCCCCGAGCTCACCGAGGAGCGCAGGCGGGAGCTCGTCAAGCAGGTGGGTCGCGAGGCTGAGAACCACCGCGTGTCTCTGCGAAACCACCGGCGCGACGCTAACGACATGCTCAAGCAGCTCAACTCGGACAAGGACATAAGCGACGACGAGATGCGCGGGGCCCAGGGCCGGGTGCAGGAACTCACCGACAAGTTCGTCAAGAAGATCGACGAAATTGCCAAGGTGAAAGACGAAGAGGTAATGGCCGTCTGACGGTCTTGTCGCGGGTGTCGCCTGTTTGGGAAGGTCGGGTGCCCCGGCACGTCGCCGTCATAATGGACGGTAACGGCCGCTGGGCGGGCGCGCGGGGTATGAGCCGCTTGCAGGGTCACCGCAAGGGTAAGGACTCGGTTCGCGAGGTGGTCGAAACCGCGCGTGAAATCGGCGTCGAAGTGCTCACCCTGTTCGCTTTCTCTACAGAGAACTGGAGCCGCCCTCCGTCGGAGGTCAAGGCCCTGATGAAACTGCTGCGGCGTTACTGTCGCACCGAGCTCAGTCGCATGATGCGATACGGTATCCGCTTGAAGGCGGTGGGTAACCTGCGCCGGCTTCCGCCCGAGGTGCTCTCCGACCTGCGCTCGGTGGAGGCCGAGACGCGCGCCAACGATCGCATGACCGTGGTGCTGGCCGTGAGCTACGGGGGCAGGCAGGACATCGTTGGCGCGGCCAGGCAACTGGCCCGGCAGGTGCGCGACGGCGAGCTCAAGCCCGAGCAGATAAACGAATCGCGCCTGGCCGGGTCGTTGATGACTGCCGGGCTACCCGACCCCGACCTGCTCATACGTACCAGCGGCGAGCTGCGCATATCTAATTTCCTGCTGTGGCAGTGTGCCTACAGCGAACTGTACTTCACCGACCTCGCCTGGCCGGACTTCCGGCGCGACCAGTTTCTTGAGGCCATCAACTGGTACGCGCAAAGGGATCGCCGCTTCGGCCGTGCCACGGGCCAGTTGGCGGTGGAGGCCTGAACGCTTGTTGAGATCCCGCCTGTTTACGGCCGCGGTGGCCATTCCCCTGCTGGCGTGGCTGTTTTTCCTCGCGCCGGCCTGGATATTCAACGGCGTGGTGTTGTTTGCCACCTGGGTGGCGCTGAGAGAATTTTCGCTCATGGCCCTGTCGAGTGTACCCGGGGCCGCCACGTTGACGACCCTCGGTGGCATGATGATCGCGGCTTCGATGGTGCTGGTGCCAGGTGGCCTGGCCGGGGGCGCGGCCCTGTCGGCTGGCATAGTGGCCTGCCTCATTCTTACCCTGGTGGCTACCCTCGCGACCGCTCGCGACATGGGCCAGAGCGTCAACAGCGCGGGCCAGGTGCTGTTGGGCGCGCTCTATGGCGGTGCCCTGCTTCCGCACCTGATCTGGATCAGGGGACTGCCCGGTGGCGACGGCCCCTCCTGGGTATTCTTCGTCTTCGCGGTGGTCATGGCCGGCGACGTGGGCGGCTATTTCGGCGGTAAAATGCTGGGCACACGAAAGCTCTGGCCCAGTGTGAGCCCGAACAAGACGGTCGAAGGCTCGCTGGTCAGTTTTGGCAGCAGCCTGGTGGCCGGCATCGTCGTCAACTCGCTGATCCTGCACAGGTTGGGTCTTTTTGAAACACTGTTCGTAGCCGGCGTCATGTCGGTGCTGGCCCAGCTCGGTGACTTGTTGGAGTCGATGATCAAAAGGGCCTACAGGACCAAGGATTCCGGCTGGATACTGCCGGGCCATGGGGGGGTGCTCGACAGGACCGACAGCCTCGTTTTGCCGATAGTCTTCGTCTATTACTATGCTATCCTTGTCACTGGCTGACCATCACGGACGCCGCCTTTTATGACACCGACTGGAATCCTAGCAGCGATCGCCGTTCTCGCGGTGGTTATCATGGTCCACGAGTGGGGCCACTTCTTTGTCGCACGCAAGTGCAACACCGAGGTACAGGTGTTTTCCTTCGGCTTCGGGCCCAGGTTGTTCTCGATACAGCGAGGGGAAACCGAGTACCGCTTTTCACTGATTCCGCTTGGCGGCTACGTGCGCATGGCCGGCGAAATCGATGAATTTGCTCCCAAGGTGGCGGGCCGGGGATTTCCTGATCGGCCGCTCTACCAGCGGGCCATGATCGTGGTGGCCGGCCCGGCAATAAACATGGTCTTCGCCTTCTTCTTGTTCACGGTCATCATGATGACCTGGGGCAACCAGGTCACCAGCGACAAGGCCCTGGTGGGCGGCGTCGTCGCCGACTCTCCGGCCCAGGCTGCGGGCCTGGCGGCCGGCGACCTCGTGACGGCCATAGACGGGCAGTCCCTGGGTAACTGGGACGGCCTGCACGGGGCCGTAACGGCCAGCGAAGGCCGCGAAATACAACTCTCGGTGCTTTCCGAGCAGGGTGAAGAACGCGTGCTCACGGTAACGCCCGAGTCGAGGGTGCGCAGGGACTACCTTGGCGAAGAAATCGGCACGGCCTGGGTCATCGGTGTGCACCGCGCGTCTGAGCGCCAGGACGTGGGCCCGGTGGAGTCGGTGGTGCTGGGCGCCCGCTACACCTGGACCTGGTCGGTGGTGATACTCGAAACACTCTCACGGCTCGTACAGGGACGGCTCTCCATGTCGGACCTCGCCGGTCCCATAGGCATAGCCCAGGAAGCGGGCCGTCGCGCCAATCGTGGTATGGAGCCGCTGTTGCACTTCATGGCCCTGCTGAGCGTTAACCTGGGCATCATCAACCTGCTGCCCATACCGGGTCTCGACGGTGGTCACCTGGCCTTCTTTTCCTACGAAGCGGTTCGAGGGCGCCCCTTGCCCGACAGGGCTCGCGACCTCGTGCAGCAGTTCGGGGTGCTGGTGCTGGTGGCCCTGATGGTCCTGGTCGTTTTTAACGACATCTCTCGAATAGTCGGCGGGTGAGCTGTCGCGGTACAGGCCTGCTGCTCGGCATAGACAGCAGTGGCCGCGTACCGTCCATAGCCCTGCTGGCCCCCGATCGGGATCCCTGGCTTGCGACCTGCGAACCTCCCGTGCGGGGTGAGGGCCTGGCCGACTTACTGCGGCTGGGGCTCAAGGATATCTCGGCGGCGGTGGCTGATATTTCGGCCGTCGGTGTTTCTACCGGCCCCGCTTCATGGACTGGCGTTCGTATTGGCCTGGCGCTGGCCGCCGGCCTTGTCCTGCCCCACAAACTACCGGTAACGGGCATGTCGTCGCTGCGCTTGCAGCTGGCTTGTTGCGACAAGGCAGCCGAAGGCGGCAAAAGCCCTTTCCTGGCAACGCTGGACGCGGGATCGGGAAATATTTACGTGGCCGCCTGGTCGGGCGACGGTGGCGAGCAACTGCTCGATTACAAGCGCTGCACGGCCGAAGAATTGCTTGCTGACCTTCGGACGCTGCCCACGGGGCTGCGGGTTGCCGGAAACGCCGCCCAGGCCGTACTTGGAGCCTGTTCGGAGGCGGGGCTACGAATGCCCGCACTGGCTGGCCAAGCGCTTGATCCGGCAGTGGCGCTTGCCAAGGCAGCTGGGACGGAGTTAGACTCAGGCAGTAGCACCACCGGTGACCGAGCGACCCCCGGGCAGGCGCTGCCCACTTACATAGGACCTACCGGGGCCAGGCCTAATAAGAACCGCGTGGCCGCTGCATGGTCCGCGGGATCGGGGCCAGCAGGATAAGGCGCCGGGCGTGGAAGAGAGAGATAACTGACGAAACAAAACAACACAGGGAGGCTTGGATGGAAACACAAGACGAAGAGCTCATAGAGAGCCTGGCGCCTGGAGACGCGGACCTTAAAAGTGCTTACGAAAAGCACTTGAGTTTGAAAGCCAGGGTAGAAGAGCTTGAGAGACTTGAACACCTCAGCGACTCGCAGGAAGTGGAATGCGCTGAGCTGAAGAAGAAGAAACTCGCCGAGAAAGACAGGGTCATGCGCATCCTGTCCGACCACCGGCGCGAAGTGGGTCAGAGCCAATCGGCCTGACTGCCTGAAGCGGGGGCTGACTGGTCGACGGCACTGCGCCCATCGACCGTCAACCCCCGCCCGGACGGCTTTTCCGGGGCGCTGCCACGCGCGGCGTTGTCACCCGGCTGTACGACAGCCGCCACCGTGTCGGTGGTGGTGCTGCCTTGGTATTCCTGACAGGTAACGACTAGTATGCCCGGCGGCGAGCGGTCGGGCCCGGACCCCTGTGAGTCGCACCCGGAATTAATAAGATGACAAGCAACGACAAAAAGGCCGCCAACCGGCACAGCCGAGCGGTCACCGAGGGAGACAACCGCGCGCCCAACCGTGCCATGCTGCGGGCGGTGGGTTTCGGCGACGACGATTTCAGCAAGCCCATAGTCGCGATCGCCAATGGCCAGAGCGACATAACGCCCTGCAATGCCGGGTTGGGCGACCTCTCGCTGGCCGCGGCTGGGGCGGTTCGCGAAGACGGCGGCATGCCCCAGACCTTTGGTACCATCACTGTCAGCGACGGCATTTCCATGGGTACAGAGGGCATGAAGTGCTCGCTGGTCAGTCGCGAGGTCATCGCCGACTCTATCGAGACCGTTTGCCGGGCCCAGAGCATGGACGGCCTGCTTGCCGTGGGTGGCTGTGACAAGAACATGCCCGGCGCCATGATAGCCATGGCAAGGCTCAACCTGCCATCGGTTTTTGTCTACGGCGGCACCATCAAGGCCGGCCACTACGACGGCAAGGATCTCACCATCGTGAGTGCTTTCGAGGCGGTGGGTGAGCTGGGCGCGGGCCGCATAAGCCGCGAGGCTTTCTGCGAGATCGAGAAGCGCGCCTGTCCCGGCCGCGGCGCCTGCGGCGGCATGTACACGGCCAACACGATGAGCTCCGCCTTCGAGGCGCTGGGCATGAGCTTGCCCGGTTCCTCTACCATGGCAGCCGAGGACGACGAAAAACGCGACAGTGCCGCTGAAAGCGGCAGGGTGCTCATGCGCCTGGTCGCCGACGACCTGAAGCCTCGCGACATACTCACCCGGGCCGCGTTCAACAACGCCATAGCCGTTGTCATGGCCGTTGGCGGTTCGACCAACGCCGTCCTGCACCTGCTCGCCATCGCCCACGCGGCCGAGGTCGAGCTGACGATGGAAGATTTCGAAGACATACGCTTGCGCGTGCCGGTGCTGGCCGACATGAAGCCGTCGGGGCCTTATGTTGCCACCGATCTACACGCGGTTGGCGGCATACCCCTGGTCATGAAGATGCTGCTCGCGCAGGGATTGATAGACGGCGACTGCATGACCATCACCGGTGGTACGGTGGCCGACAATCTCAAGCTCGTGGCCGACCAGCCGCCGGCGGAACAGGAGGTCGTGCGTCCTTTCGATTCACCGGTCTACACGCAGGGCCACCTCGCCATGCTCAAGGGCAATCTCGCCCCCGAGGGCTGCGTGGCCAAGATCAGTGGACTCAAAAATCGCGCGATAACCGGCCCGGCGCGGGTGTTCGACTCCGAAGAGGACTGCATGGACGCCATCATGGGCGACCGCATCGCCGAGGGCGACGTGCTCGTCATTCGCTACGAGGGCCCCAGCGGCGGTCCCGGCATGCGCGAAATGCTCTCGCCCACCAGTGCCATCATCGGCAAGGGGCTGGGCGACAGCGTGGGATTTATAACCGATGGGCGCTTCTCGGGCGGTACCTACGGCATGGTCGTGGGGCACGTAGCGCCCGAGGCCCAGGTCGGCGGCCCCATCGCGCTGGTCGAAGAGGGCGATACCATCACCATCGACGCCGACCGCCTGCTGCTCGAACTGGCAGTGGACGACGCCGAGCTTGAACGGCGAAAGGCCGCGTGGACGGAACCGGCGCCTAAGTACACGAGCGGCGTTCTGTGGAAGTACTCGAGGCTGGTTTCGAGTGCCGCGCGGGGCGCGGTTACAGGTTAGCGATTGGAGGTGTAAGCATGGCAACGAAGAAAAGCTACATAATATCCATACTGGTCGAGAACGAATTCGGAGTGTTGTCGCGCGTGTCCGGCTTGTTCAGTGGCCGTGGTTACAACATATCCAGCCTGTCGGTGGCCGAAACGCTGGACCCGTCGGTGTCGCGCATTACGCTCACCACCACCGGCGACGCCGAGATCGTGGAGCAGATTAACAAGCACCTCAACAAGCTGGTGTCGGTTATCAAGGTTGTTGACTACAGCGAGGCAGAGCATGTTGAACGCGAGCTCGCGCTGATCAAGGTGGCCGTCGACGCCCGCTCACGCTTGGAACTGGTAGGTATAGCCGACATATTCAGGGCCCGTATCGTGGACGTCGGGCCTACCGAGTGCATGGTCGAGGTCACCGGCGACGACGAGAAAATAGCTGCCATCATGACGATGCTCGCTCCCCTTGGAATCAAGGAAGTGGCGCGCACCGGCAAGGCGGCGCTGTTCAGGGGAGGGCGCCTGCTTACGGTCGGGGCCCCTAAGGCTAAGAAAAACAAGAGTACGGAGAAAGCTGCATGAAGATTTACACCCGAGAAGAGGCCGACGCTGGCCTGCTGAAAAACAAGACCGTTGCCGTGCTGGGCTACGGCAGCCAGGGGCACGCGCACGCGCTCAACCTCAAGGAGAGCGGCGTAAAGGTCGTCGTGGGCCTGAGAGAAGGCAGCTCGTCGGTGGCCAAGGCCGAGGGGGCGGGCCTCGAGGTGGCCTCGATAGCCGACGCCGTTGGCAGCGCCGACGTGGTCATGATGCTGCTGCCCGACGAACTGGCCGCCGATGTCTACCACGAAGACGTGGAGCCCAATCTCAAGCCGGGCAGCTACCTTGCCTTTGCGCACGGCTTTAACATTCACTTCGGCAAGATAAAGCCGTCGGCCGAGACCGGCGTGTTCATGGTAGCCCCCAAGGGCCCCGGCCACCTGGTGAGGAGCATGTACGCCAAGGGCATGGGCGTGCCCTGCCTGCTGGCAGTGGCCCAGGACCCGTCGGGTGATACCGAGGCCGTGGGCCTGGCCTACGCCGATGGCATTGGCGGTACACGCGCGGCCGTCATCGGCACCTCCTTCAGGGAGGAGACCGAGACCGATCTCTTCGGCGAGCAGGCGGTGTTGTGCGGTGGGCTCACCGAGCTCATCCGCGCGGGCTTTGAGACCTTGGTAGACGCGGGCTACGCGCCCGAGATGGCCTACTTTGAGTGCGTGCACGAGGTCAAGCTCATCGTCGACCTGATATACGAAGGCGGCATAGCCAACATGCGCTACTCGATCAGCAACACCGCCGAGTACGGCGATCTCACCCGCGGCACCCGCGTGGTGGGCGACGGCACGCGCGCCGCGATGAAGAAGATACTCGAAGAAATACAGTCGGGCGACTTCGCCGACGAGTGGATCACCGAGTACAAGTGCGGTCTGCCCCACTTCAAGGAGCTGCGCCGGGAAGGCGAGAACCACCCGGTCGAAAAGGTCGGCGAGGAGTTGAGGTCTCTCACTCCCTGGCTGACCGACGACCGACTGGGGCACCACC
>JACKQG010000970.1_pt1 | contig 40387 bp, 35 predicted proteins | sample 8237621 | NCBI WGS metagenome assembly JACKQG01 (sample SAMN15677084, study PRJNA649215) | marine metagenome | biome: marine; feature: Black Sea; material: saline water; isolation source: suspended particulate matter (SPM) from the Black Sea western gyre | collected 2013-06-09/2013-06-10 | depth... | reverse complement strand
TATCAAAAAACCGTACCAGTGTTGCCTTCTCTAAAAGGCGGCCAAAAGTAAACGGAGCCTTAGGGGGTGTCAATGGTATTTTTAATGCTTCAAATGCCTGTTTTGTAGAGACATGAATGGGGGGAATAACGAGCAGGACGAAGCCCTCAAAGCCTAACTCAAGTTTCTCCAGTTTCTCACCAACGCCTTGCCCATGTTGCAGGCCACCCTCAATAAAGAAAGGCACATCAGCACCTAGCTCCAAAGCCAGCTCCACCAAGCGCCCTGTGGAAAGCGGGTATCCTGCGATTTGATTCAAGCCCTTGAGTACGGCAGCACCGTCGGCACTGCCGCCACCTATTCCAGAGCCAGGTGGTACTTTTTTCTCTAATGATATCTTTACGGAGAGCGCTTCACCGGTGGCTTCTCTGAACAATTTTTCGGCATGGCGACAGATGTTATTCCCACCATCATCAAAGCTCAGTCCGGTCATTATGAAAGTGAATTTATCAGCAGGTTCAAAATGGACAACATCACCCCAGTCCATTTCCTGAAATACCGTATCTAAATCATGGTAACCGTCTGGTCGCTTGCCTAATACACGCAAGGCCAGATTTACTTTTGTATGAGCTTCAATTGAAAAGGGTGAAAAGGTCATGCGCCAAATTTGGTTTTGGAAATTAAAAACACTACCCTTTTATCATCTCCAAACTCTTGAATTGGTCTCACTCAAATTAAATAACCTTCTTGGGGATCCAGGCTATTGCCCCATAATCCCATTGTCCAGGGTAATTGAGATAAAGCCACTCCTACCAGGTCGGTAAACATCACCCCAATCGAGATGCTCATGGTAGAGTTGATTGGTCAAATTGTTGACCCCTAGATTCAGTTTTAGCCCCGGCAGAAGATCAAGCTCTCCTTTGAGGTTGAGAGTCAGAAATGCTGGCGTTGGATTCTCACCACTTACTTTAGAATTGTTAGCCTGAAGCGCAGCGCCGCGTGTATCCATTTGTACCCAAAATCGTCTGCTCTCATAGGTCAGTGAGCCATGAACTTCCAAGGGTGGAATAAGAGGCAGGAAATCCTGGAAATCATCCAGATAACTCTCTTCATAATTCACACCTCCTTGGAAAATGAAGTGAGGGGAAAACCGGTGCAATATGGACCATTCTAAACCTGAAATCTGAGCGACTCCCCCATCTACATATTTTTTCCAGCCATTTGCATAGCTGAAAGCATCTTCACTCATGATCTGTCCAAAGATATAGTGGCTAAATTTGTAAAAATACAGATTCAGACTCATGCGTCCGTGGGAGGATGTCAAGCTGTTCTGCCATTCGACCTGTTGACTGGCTTCAACGGGGAGATCTGGATTCCCCAGATACAGATACCCATCAACTGGATTGTACAGATAATAGCCATAGGCTTCAGAAACCGTGGGCATGCGTTGACCTGATGCAAATGACAACACTGAGTTCCAATTGTTCGTGACATTATAGGCGAGATGGGCATTGGCGCTGAGCAGATGGTCCAGTCTTTCCAGATCATTATCAGGGTAAAATATATGCAGTTCATCCTGACCCATTTCATTGGTCGCCATGGAATGGAACAAATCATAACGCAGGGACAGATTGACGTTAATTTTAGGTATAATTATAGACTGATACTCCATGAACTGACCCATATTCCAACGTTCAACCCCGGGCCAGGTGACCATTTCCATCGGACTTGAACCTTCTGGGTACATCACCATGTCGGCATAGCTTGAGGTCCAATAAAAGTCACTTCTCAACTTGAGCAAACTTTGGGCACTTTTCCCTAGTAGTAGATCAATATAGGAACCTGCAGTACGAGTAAATCCCGGCATATCCATGTGCATATCCATGAACAGTAACTCTCGTTTACTATCATCCATCCAATGGTCAATGGCATTGCCATATACTTTCCATTCAGCTTTTAAAATATTGGGACTTATACCACTGGTATTGATTGAAAAACCAGCCATTCTTAGGCGGGCATACCCAACATCCATGGGCAAGGCAGAATAGCCCACATCATAGGCATCATCACTCACCAATTCGAATAGGAGTTGGCTTTTCTGATTAAGACGTTTCTTATACCCAAAATTCAAATTCATCTTTTCAAAACCTGTAAAAGGTACGATCTGCTTATCCGCAGCAGCATAGTCCTCTGCTTTGCGGTAGGCACCACTCAAAGATAAACCGCTTCCAGGAGAAGTCCTGTTCCAGGAAAACGAAAATTTCCTTTCCCGGGATCCATGATCAAGACCGCCCTTTATTTGCCAGTGCGTTGATTGTTGTGAGGCATATTTTGGCTGATTCATGGTCAAATTCAGGGAACCACCGACTGTGGAACCATGTTGAATAGAGAGGGCACCTTTGCCGATTTCAATTGAATTGAGGGCATCGGCTTCAACATAGGAAGTGATGGGATCCATACGATCTGTACAGGCGCCAAAACTTTTCATACCATTGATGGTAACATTCATCCGTCCCCCGGACATTCCCCGGATGCTTGGTTCCTGGGCATAACTTCCTCGGGCAATCAGGCTGACTCCCTCGATCATTGATATCAGGTTCTCAGTCGTAGATAGATTGGTCTGCTGGAGATGTCCCAGCATATGTCCTGAGGTTTTTTCCCCTTGAACTGTGACGAAATGTTTGGATTCAATCGTAACTGGCTTCAATTCAAAAGTGAGGTCCCTGGTTTCGCCAGTAATAACAGATACGGGATGTGTAACTGGTGCATACCCTATCATTGAACAAGAGATGATGGCATTTCCTTCCGGAAGCATGATGATAAACAGACCCTCCAGATCAGCAGCAGTTCCCAAATTTGAGGCCTGAACCATAATATTTGCACCAACCAGAGGCAAGCCAGTAGATCGATCAACCACTTGACCTACAACCATCCCAGTCTGGGCGACAAGACTGCCGCCCAGAATCAGGATAATGAGGAATTTAGAAATTAACTGCATATTGAACCGTACCCAGCTCCTCACTCCCCTGGGATACTGTAAAGTCGATAGTCCAATATCCAGTCATGCTAAAGGCAACACCGCCTTCATATTTGCCATTTTCTGTGTAGACTGGATCAACATTTCCTTCAGAGCCATGACCCATGTCAGGCATCTGAGGATTAATTGAAACAGACAGATCGGCGACCTCAGGGAAACTCATCATGGTTTGCTTTTTGTGAACCGTCAGGACCAAATCATTCAAGCCAACTTTTGGATCATCCAGCCCATTGAGTGTGACGATATAAATCACCTGGTTCGTATCAGCATCCTCAAAGACCAGATTCTTCTTCATGTCGGTTTCCTGAACTGTCAAGTTCTCAAAAACTACGGTATGAAATGTGTTGGCATCGTAGTTCTCAACAAAGACAGTATCATCCCAGGTCCCCATCATCCCACTGGCCATGATGAAAACGACCTCGCTCTCAAACAATCCGTCTGAATTGGATGTACTTTCTGGTCCAGCAACAGGGCAAGAATGGTTCATTGTCTCCATGTGCATAATGGGTTTTTGAGTTATTTGAGCCTCTGTTATTTGGTCTTCTGATGCAATATCAGTAAGTTCAAAATAGAGTTTATTTAAGCCGACTTTTAGCCCCTCATCAGAATACAGATCGACGGTTAATTCATTATCTACAGCGCTACCAATGAGGATCAGATCCTCTGTAGCGTCGATATCTTTTTCACTATCTTCACACCCCAGGATCATAATTAATGATCCCGCCAGCGCGATAAGCAATATACGCAGCTTCATTTTACCTCCTGCAAATTGTGTTAATAATGTCGTTATCGGTGGTTCAAAGAACCTATTAACACTCGGGAGGTTGGCCAACTTTCTCTATAATTACGTTTGAAAAGGGGATGTTTTGTGTGAGGAATAATTCTGAATATTTGAAGCTGAGTGTTGTACTTGCTTCAATGGAAAAGTGGGGATCTATCCCCAGGTTTAATACGACAATATTTGATCCTGCCTGAGTGGTTTCAGGGGCAGCTAGCTTAGTGACTTGTTTGGCAAGGTAGCATTTCCCATTACACTCTAGTTCGACAACTGCGACGTTCTCGCACTTTTCCGCAACAATCCGCTTGTAGTCAATGGCATATTCAATGAGGGGCAGGAATACAGAACTTAACCCAATGCAATATCCGGTTAGCACAAAAAGGGTAAAATATTTTCTAAGTGTTGTGTTCTGTCTCATCGTTCAATTCAAATTAGTTCTACTGGTTCCCAGTCACCAGATTTTCAATTCAGAAAAAATAAAAACCTGGGTTTTGAAAAGTGGGGTGGGAGTCACAAACCTGTGCCTGCGACTCCCACCTCAGCTTTAATGCTTATCCAGCAGCAATCAGAAAGACATCATCGATAACATGAACAACGCCATTCACAGCATCTACAGTGCCCAGAATTTTACTGCCATTGACGAAGGTTCCTTCTTCAGTAACCTTTACATCAACATAATGACCGGTGGCCATATACAGTTGGTCACCATCCTTCAAGCCATCGCCTGCATAGGTTCCAGGAGAGGCGTGGGATGTGATAATGGCAGCCAGTTTGGATTTGTTCTCTGGTTTTAACAATGTTTCCAGAGTGCCCTCAGGCAGTTTAGCAAATGCTGCATTGGTTGGGGCGAAGACTGTCAATGGACCAGCACCGACCAAAACATTTTCCAACTGAGTAGCCACAACACCTGCAACCAAGGTGGTATGGTCAGGGCTTCCCAAGGCGATCTGGAGTATATTTGGGTCTGATACATCATCCTTCACACCAGCCTGGTTATGATCTCTGGCAAAGCTCTCTGCTTTTGCCGCTGCTGTATCTTCACTTGTTGAGCAGGCGACAAAAGCCATCACAATGAGGCTTAACACCAGCATGATTCTTACGTTTTTCATTTTATTCCTCCTACTTGATTAATAGCTATAACACTATAATTACTTATTCGACCTTTTTAAAAATGGGGATTAATGCATCCGTCTTTAAATCACCTAGAGTCTTGTCAAAAAAAGTGGACCTCAACTCCTTCCGAGTACTTCCCCAAACTGTGTGAATGGGACAGGGGTTCTCATCTGAGCATTGATGTAAACCCAGAATACAGCGATCAAAAATATCAACATCCCCAAAAATGTCCAGTACCACTGAAAGGGGCAGGCTATTGGCATGATCACAGAGATCAATCCCACCTGTAGGGCCCGTATTGGATTTTAAAATTTCGTTTGTAATGAGGACATTTGCCACTTTGGCGAGCTGGTGGTACGAAACATCCAGATCAACAGCGACATCCTTGATGCGAACATATTGAGGTAATGGCTGACGATCACTCAGATAGAAAATGAGCCGGATGGCGTATTCAGTTGATCGAGATAATATCATCCTAGAAATCTTTCTTTGAAAAAGCTCGATAGCCAAGCCATGCTGGTATCGCGCACCAGGTCCAGAGAGCAAATACTGCTACGGCAGATCCAAACATATTTCCATAAAACTTTGAAAAAAGGGCACCGGTATACCCCATAAGGGCAGCAATGTCAAATTGTAGTAACATCAATATTCTCCCCAGATCAATGGGATTAAACAGGGATAAAATCAAAGTCAGTTTTTCCAGGGGATACTCTTCCAGGGCAAATAGAATAAAGAGGATAATGCCATCATATAGAATGGCAAAAAACAGCCAGAGCACGATGGTCATTCCAACACCTTTTACGCGCTGTTCAGACAAAACTGCGATGAGAAAAGCAAGTGCGGTGAAAACCCAGGTCAGCGAGACACCGACCAGAAGCAGTATCCAATAGCCGCCTGTCATTATCCCGGCATGATACATAAATGGAATGCCCACTCCGATGAGATAAACAGCCGAAAGAGGGAGTGTGAGACCAAGATACAGACCCAGAAATAGAGCGACTCTGCTGATGGGTTGCGATAAAAGCAGCTCCATGAACTCTCTGGAATTGTAAAAGAACATGGTGCCAAAAACAATGCTCACCAGGGGAATGATGAAAAGAACCACATTCATGAGACTCAGGGCCACCTGACCAGAATCTCCTCCAAATCGAAACAGACCATCTGTGAGCAAAAAGAATACGGCAGTATATATGATAAACCATTTGCCTCTCAGGAGGTCGTGGAGTTGATATTTGATAATTTTGAGTAAGGTCGTCATAGCATTAGGACATCATTTTGGCGATGGCGCGCTCAAGGTTCTTTTCGCCTGTTTGTGCTATCAAGTCATCCACAGGGCCATCAAAAAATATTTTTCCATCAAGTAAATAGAGAATAGTGTCAGCCAGCTCCTGGATTTCACTCATGATATGGGATGTAATGATAACCGTCTTACCGGCAGTCTTTTCAGCATTGATCTTATCTTTTAAAAGACTGCTTGAAACGGGATCCAGGCCTGCAGTGGGTTCATCGAGAATAAGAATATCCGGATTAAACATGAGTGCAACGATTGCATTTACTTTTTGTCGTGTTCCACCGGAAAGTGTTTTAAGCGGTTTTTCCATCTCATCAACAAGTCTGAAATAGCTGATTAATTCTTCTGCCTGAGTTGATGATCCTGTACGCAAATCCGAGATCATGGTAATTACTTCAGAGGCAGTGAGGTTTTCAGGAAAACGTGCGACCTGGGGCATATAGCCAATTTGACTCCGATAATTCCAGTCACCATTGAGCTTAAAATCTTTGATGCTTATATCGCCACCATCATATTTATCAAGACCAAGCATACATTTTATTAGTGTGGTTTTACCTGAACCATTATGACCTACGATAGCAGTAATTGTATTTTCCTGAATTTGCGCATCCAACTCTTTGAGAACTTCGAGACGACCAAAACGCTTCTTCAATCCCTTAATATTAATCATGAGTTGATCCTCATGAGAGGTTCGGCATCAATGAGGGTGGCCGGGGTGAGAATGGGGATGTAGCTTTCAGCGAGATCCATAATTTCTACAAAGATGCTGCGCATAAGCATGAGGGCTGGTTCGTTTTTTTCTGTGAGCAGTGAGAACAGTTTTACTGGGTGGAAAGGGATGTCTCCGATGCCGTCTTTATCAAGATCATAACCCCGATATCGATTCCAGTAATTTTGGTTGAAGGAGTTAAAGTTTTGACGACTGTTGGTGGCAATATCAAAGGTATTGGCAATAAAGTTGTTATGGGTAAACACGTTGTCCATGGAATTGGCCATGATTTTCACAGCCCAGCCATTGTTCTCAAAGTTATTGCCTTCAACCTGTATCCTATTACAGGCTTCAGAGTAGAGCCCCACCGTGTTGCGGTTGAACTGATTGTCAGTGATCTTGCTGTCATAGATATCTTTGAGAAGCAGTCCATAAGCAGCACTCCCCCAGTTATCCGCAAATACATTGTTATGCATATCCACATGCCGTGAATACATCACAGCCACACCAGCACCATTATTATCAAATCGGTTATTATTGTACTCATTATGATTTGAGAACATAAAATGCAGACCATAACGCAGATTCTTCGTGCTATGGTTTTGAGTGACTTCACACTGTTCCACAAACTCCAGATATATCCCGTCGCGGTGCCCTGAAATGCTATTTCCACTGATATTAATGTTTTTGCAATACCAGAGATGGATTCCGTTTCCAGAACGGGATTCTGTCTGAGCCAGGCCCCTGATGGTGTTATTATCTATGAGACAGTTCTCAGATTTTGAAACATAGATGGCGAAAAAATTGTCTTCAAATCGATTGTGGCTGATCCTGCCATTGTTGGCTTCTTCAAAACGGACAGCTGCATTTTCATCAAGATGACTCAGGCCAGAGCCCTTAAAGGTGAAGCCTTCAATAATTACATCATCTGCAGTTACTGTAAGGATTTCACCGCTATGGTTCCCATCGATAATGGGGTTGTCTTTACCAATCAGAGTGAGGGCGTGTGGGACGGTCAGACCGCTTTCAACATAGGTGCCAGGATGGACAAAAACGGTATCGCCAGAAAGGGAGGCCTCCAGACCTTCCGCGACTGTGGCATAACCATAATCAGAGCCGACCTGCACCAGGCCTGCCCACAAAGCAGAACTCATGATAGGGATAATCAATATGGTATGGAACAAGCGCATTTATTTTAACCAGGCAGTTTCCACATAGATCTGAACCTGCTCCCAGTTCATAGTCTCGCCAAAATACAAGAGCGCTACATCGTCTGCAGTTTTCTGGGTACGAAAGGCTGACAGATTCAGGCCCATGGGACTTTTCAATTTTTTAGCCTGAACAAAAATCATATCCTGGAGTGGATAGAGATTTCCAGCATCTTCAAAATCAGTAAAATACAAATCGTGTATCTTCTCCGTCGCTACTTCGCCTTTAATTACAAAAGCTGCCAGACATTCAATGGAGTCAAATTTATGAGCTTTGCCCTTGGTGGTCAGAAGTTCAGAGCCGTAATGTTCTTCGACTATGGTCATACGGCAGTAGCTACAACCATCCTGACCGTAATTGATGGCCTGGATAGTTGGTTCGCAACTGACCAGTAGAATTGCTATAAGAAATACGGATATGGGAGCCATGGATTTGATCATGCTGATTGCTTGTCTCTCCATGATAGGAATGCAGCCAGACATCCCATAAAAATAGATGCAAAGGCAGCAATACCACCCCACGAGGGAAGTGATGTCGTAACAAAATTTAACATGGTTTTTGTACCAAAGAGAGGTGGTTGATAGGTCATACCCTCAATTTGAATAGCAGCGTTCTCTGTATCCAGATTGTGACCGAAATCGTAGTTCCAGAGATAAAAATCAACCAAACCTACCAGCGCAAGAAGTGAAAAGAAAGCCAACCAGAGATAGAGAGTTTTCTTGCCACCCTTCCAGGCAATCAGCAGTCCTGATACGATCAGAAATGCCACAATTGGAGGCATATATTTTAGCTCGGGGATAGATTCAGGGACGATCTCCTGCATGCCGATGTAATGGTTGACAATATTTAAATTTTTCAGGTCATTTTTTGCATGACCATCCACAGTGTTGATACGAATATAGATTCCCAAGCCTTCTGGGTATTGTGGTGCTTCGACAGTAATGGACCAAAGAGGGAAAAAATATGTCCCCACTAAGAGTAAGGCGCCCACCGCAAGTATCCACCTTGAGTTTTTGTTCATTCCAATACCATCCGTTCATTTAGAAAAGCTGGGGGCCTAGACCCCCAGCTTCAGATTTATGTATCTGTTTAAAAGGAGATGGGAACTTTCGATCCCTTGGGTGAAACTCTCACATAACCTTGCATTTCCTGGTGAAGCGCTGAACAAAAGTCGGTACAGTAGAATGGAAAGACACCAACCTTTTTAGGCTCCCAGCGAAGCGTATTTGTGGCTCCTGGCATGACAAGCAGCTCAGAATTTATGGCTCCCTGCATGGCAAAACCGTGTGGAATATCCCAATCTTGTTCAAGGTTTGTCACATGGAAATACACCACATCACCTACTTGAATACCTTCAATATTATCAGGCTTGAAGTGTGTACGGATGGTGGTCATGTAGACATGAACCTCATTCCCCTTCCGTTCAACACGCGCTTCTTTCTCGCTGAGTGTGCGGTATGGATGGGTATTGTTTTCCAGCTCGTAGATCTTGGTCGTATTGGGATGAATAAGATCTGCTGGGATTCCTTGAGCATAGTGAGGTTCACCAACTGTTGGGAAATCCAGAAGAAGCTTCATCTTTTCACCTGAAATATCAATCAGCTGAGCAGCGTGGGCTAACTCAGGTCCAGTAGAAAGATAGCGATCTTTGGTCATTTTATTGAGCGCGACCAGATATTTACCCCAGGGCTTCATACTTCCGCCACCAGGAATCATCAAGTGTCCAATTGAATAATAGGAAGGAATTCGGTCAACGATTTCCCAGGTTCCCAATTTCCACTTAACCACTTCAGAAGTGATAAAAGCAGATGTATAGGCATACCCTTTTCCATCAAACTCCGTATGCAGTGGTCCAAGACCAACATTGGTAACTTCACCAGCAATCGTGGCGTCATAATCAAGCACGGGGATACCACCAGCGTCACCAATAAATTTCTCATCTTCTATAGCTTTTATCATCTTAGAAAAGGAATGCACAGAGACAACAGCCGCCAGTTTACCACCACCAACGATGTATTCACCTGAAGGATCGACATCAACACCGTGAGGTGATTTTGGTGTAGGTAGATAATAAATCAAACCAGGACATTCTGCGGGATACAGGACGGTCACACTCTTTTTCTGCTCAGAAACTGCAGAATGGGAGTTGTGGTCCATGTAGTTGTGATAATAATCAGCAGGTTGTTTATGACCTTTGCCTTCGGCCAGATACTTTTCGGCCAATTTCCAGTTAACGGCAGCAATGAAATCTTTGTCATTCTTTGATGCATTAACTTCGAGTAAGGTGTTGGCTTGTTCAGTATTATAGCTGGAGAAGAAAGCCCATCCGTGTGAAGGACCTTTACCACCACTGGCTAAATCATAATCATAACCAGGTACCATGATTTGGAACTCAATGTTCATGTGCCCATCATCAGGATTCACTTTGATGAATGAGAGCGTTCCACTGAAGTTTTCTTTGTAACTGGAGATTGGTACATCAGCCTGTGGAATAGGAACACTAAAACGTGTTGATGCCACGACATACTCAGAGTTTTGAGTGATGAAGGGTGATCCATGATTTCCACCTGAGTTAGGTATTTCAATGATTTCAGCTGTTTCGAAGTTCTTCAGATCAATCCGAGCAATACGGGGGGTGTTATTACCATTGATAAAAATCCATCGACCATCAGTAACACCATCTGTCTGTGACAGTTCTGGGTGATGAGAATCATCCCATGGGATGTGACCAAAAGATGTTTTGAGCATGTCTTTGGTTTCTTCGTTAAATCCATAACCATTTTCCGGATCTACGGAAAAGACGGGGATTTCTCTAAACAAACGTCCAGAGGGTAATCCGTATACGCCGAGCTGGCCACTAAATCCACCTGATGTAAAGGCATAGAATTCATCATAGTCACCAGGAGCAACATAGACGGCTGAGGCTGCATCACTTGAGCCTAATATAGGTTTGTCTTTTTTTGCACATTCTGAAATGAGTAGAAAGGTGGCAATTACCAGAATTACTCCCACTACTCGCATCATCGTTTTGTTCATACGTTTTCCTCCTACGTATTGTTTATTAATTCTCTCACTTGTGTCTTGAGGGAAAAGATTTATAGGGTCCTCAAATATTCAAGAATGGCGCGTGCGTCATCTTCGGTGACATTCTGAAAAGTCATGGGCACATAGAATTCAGCCAACATCGCCTTAACTTCAGGATGCTTCTTGACCATTTCGTCAGGATTCAGAATCATATTCATGATGAATGCCGGTGAGCGTTTTGTTGTAATGCCAGCCAGTGGTGGTCCAACCAGGCGTTCATTTATTTTATGACAAGCCACACACTTCAGCTCGAAAACTTCTGCTCCCTTGGCAGCCAGCGCCTCGTCCTGGGGACCGAGAGTAAGTACGCCAATGGGACCGATACCATGTTTGAGCTGTTCCTGTGTGAGTCCTTCAGGGCTCAATTTTGGTGCGGCGGCTTCTTTGGCCGCTTCAGTATCCCCACCCCCGCAATTCATTAGTATTAAAGCTGCAATCAGTACCATCCCCGTTTTTTTAATCATTTTGCTTGAACTCCTATTCATGTTATGTAGAACTTTTGATGAGATATATTGTCACAATTCTTGGTAAAAAAAGAGCTCTGTTCGCTCCTCACAAATTCATACAGTCTATTTATGACCTCTAGCGCATAAATTGATCTGGCAATGATGTTTTCGCAAGATGTATGTTGCTAATATGAAATATTTTTAATGTTAAATCTTTGCTGTTGATACTATTGGGAGTGATTAATTCTCAGCTGGTAGAATAGAAGTCATTAGACAGCAAAAAAACAACTCTCGTTAAATAATATATAAATATTTCCAGCATGTAACTCGTGTTGGGACGATTGATTAGATCTCTTTTTCAGCCAGATTTTTTTTGACGATCACGTAGCGATGAATCAAGAATGCGCTTAGTACGATAAGAAGAAGAATAGTCACTGTAGTATTGTAGCGTTTCAAATAGACACCGATCTGCTCCCAGTTTTCACCTATTGTGCTGCCCAACCAGATCAGGGTACCATTCCACAAGAGACTTGAAATTGTGGAGAGGACGATAACCTTCCAGATATTGAGTTTTCCAATGCCTGAAAATAGACCAATCACGCTTCTCAGTCCTGCAAGAAATCGATTGATGAGTACCACTTTGTAACCCCACTTTTCAAACAGGACTTCAACACGCTGGATACTGTTTGGTGAAAACCAGGTCTGCTGTTTGCTATAGAAAAAGCCCCGGCCATACTTGTATCCAGCTATATATAGAGTGAGAAACCCTAGAACACTTCCCAAGAGGGTTGTCACCATGGCTGTGGCAAAGGAAAGGTCTCCCCGACCCACCAAATATGCTCCAAAAAGTAAGATGGTATCGCCAGGAACAGGTGGGAAAATATTTTCTATATAGGATGCCAAAAAGACAGTGACAAAAACCAACCAGGGAGGCGCTTGTTCAATAAAACTAAAAAGTGAATCCAACACGTCAGGACAACTGTACTAAAATGTTGAAAGGAGACAAACAGCCTGGGCAGCTACAGCATCTCCATTACCTGTCATACCCATACCTTCTGTCGTAGTAGCTTTTACAGAAACCTGATCAGGTGAAACCTCAAGGGCTTCAGCTAATTTCTCACGCATCTCAGGCAAGAACTCCATAACTTTGGGGCGTTGGAGGATGAGAGTTGCATCCACATTGGAAACCATGAAGCCATTTTTTTTAATCAGAGAGGCCACATGTTTGAGAAGATCGATGGAGTAAACCCCTTCGTACTCAGGATCTGTATCTGGAAAATGCTGGCCAATATCGCCTAAAGCCAGAGCACCTAGAATAGCATCAGCAATAGCATGTGTTAGCGCATCACCATCAGAGTGTCCCAGAGTGCCTTTTTCAAATGGAATTTTAACACCACCAAGCACCAGATCGCGACCTTCCACCAGTCGATGGACATCATAACCAGTTCCTATTCTGAAGTTGGGAGCTATGGGATGGGTATTAGATGTTTTACTCATATGATATGGACTCTTTTCCTGAATCCCATTGAGATCAAAGGACAGTATCCCTCGACTCCGCTCGGGAAGACAAAAAACATGTTTTTAGCTAATAAACATGGCATCGCCATAGCTGAAAAAGCGATACTTCTTTTCAACTGCCACATTGTATGCCTTAAGAATTTTCTCTTTTGATGAAAAGGCCGACACCAGCATAAGCAAAGTTGATTTGGGTTGATGAAAGTTGGTAATAATGCCGTCAACTACTCTAAAAATATAGGGGGGATAGATGAACTTATTCGTCCAGCCATCACCAGGTTCAAGTTCACGTGGATACATCACCGCTGACTCAAGAGCACGAACGACTGTCGTTCCAACACCGATAACCCGTCGACCTTCTTCCTTGGCTTTTTTGATAGCGGTAACTGTCTCTTCAGGCACATTAAAATACTCTGCATCCATTTGATGCTTTGTGATATCTTCAACATTTACTGGTCTAAAGGTTCCCAGGCCAACGTGGAGTGTCACATATTGAATTTCTACACCCTTGGCCCTTGCTTTTTTAATCAGTGCTTCTGTGAAGTGTAATCCTGCTGTGGGAGCAGCCACTGCACCGCGATGTTCTGCATACACAGTTTGATACCGATCCTTGTCTTTGTCATCAGCCTCTCTGAGGATGTAAGGGGGAAGAGGCCATTTACCAACCTCATCGAGAATTTTATAAAAATCACCGCCATTTTTGTCGAAGCGAACCACTCGGCCACCGGAAACAGTATTGTCAACTACATCACAAGTAATTTTGTCTTCGATAACCAGCTTGTTTCCTACTCTCACTTTTCGAGCAGGTTTCACCAGTGTTTCCCAGAGATTATTACCCAGCTCACGAAGCAAAAATAATTCGATTTCAGTATCTGTTTTATCCTTACGGGCAAAAAGTCTTGAGGGGAAAACTTTGGTATTGTTCAGTACGAGGACATCTCCTGATTTCAGAGAATCCACGAGATTGGAAAACTTGGTATGCTTAACTTCCCCAGACTGGGCATCCATGACGAGTAATTTGGATCCATCACGTTTTGCAGTGGGATGTTGGGCTATTAGCTCCTCTGGCAATTCATAATCGAAATCAGAGAGGGTCAGGGCTTTTGCGCGATCAAACAGCATATATCATTCTTTCTTTCTTTGGAACATGTTGGTTTGGGATAACTCGGCTTTTAACACAAAGCCTAAATGTCTGTATGCATGAGGGGTTGCCTGTCTACCACGGGCTGTTCTTACCAGAAAGCCTTCCATGATAAGAAAGGGTTCATAAACTTCTTCCAGGGTATTGGCTTCCTCACCAACTGCCACTGAAAGGGAATTGAGACCCACAGGACCACCTTCAAATTTTTCAATAAGTGCCTTGAGAATGCGTTTATCCATATCATCGAGACCGTACTCATCGACATTTAGCATACCAAGCGCATCGTCAGCAATTTGTTTGTCAATGGAGCCATTGCCTTTGACCTGGGCAAAATCTCTTGTCCGCCTTAAAAGTCGATTGGCAATACGTGGCGTACCCCGGCTGCGACGGGCCAGTTCTAATGCACCTTCATCATCTAAAGGAACATTTAATATGTTTGCTGAACGTTTTATAATTTGCTGCAATTGTTCAGCTTCGTAGAAATCCATTCGAAGCACCACTCCAAAACGAGCACGCATAGGTGGTGTGAGTAATCCAGCCCGTGTGGTAGCACCTACCAGGGTAAAGGGCTCAAGATTCAACTGAACACTCCTGGCGCTGGGACCTTTATCAATCATGATGTCAATGCGATAATCTTCCATGGCTGAATAGAGATATTCTTCAACGACGTGATTCAAACGATGGACTTCATCTATGAAGAAGACATCTCTATCTTCAAGATTTGTCAAGAGGCCAGCCAGATCAGCAGCTTTATCAAGAACTGGTCCAGAAGTTATTTTGATATTTACACCAAGTTCTTTTGCAACCAGCATGGCCAGGGTAGTTTTACCCAGACCAGGAGGGCCGAATAAGAGGACATGGTCAAGAGCTTCATTGCGCTGCTTGGCAGCTTCAATAAATATCTTCAACTGAGCAACCACATCTTCTTGACCTACAAAATCTTCCAGGCTCTGTGGTCTCAGAGCACGGTCAAATTCCTGTTCTTCGGTCAAAAGTTGGGGTTGTGTTAAATCACTCATCTAATCAATCTACGTTTGTCTCTCTTTAAATTTTGGTCTCTGGAACTTCTTCTCAAAATGTGCCGGCAAATATAGTCGGTGAGGTAGGCTGTTTCCAAGTGAAGCCTTGAAGGGCACGCGAGGCTGTTCATCTGTGCAACTATTGAATCGTTTCAGCAAAGGCAAGGACATGCCGATCCGGATCCAGGCAATAACCAACACGGTCACCCCAGTCTTGTTTTGAAACTTTCAGTATAAGTTCTGCCCCATTTTGGATGGCCCGATCAAGGAACTGCTGGGCATTACCAACATGGAGATACAACTCAGCACGAGGGTTCCCCCCATCTGTATTGGGGAATAAATCCTTTCCCAGAAGCCTTTTGATTCCATCGATAGGCATCAATCCCAGAACAAAACCACTTTCCAGGTGAAACTCTGTCATACCTGGTACATCTAGATTTGGTTGGACTTGGAGTAAAGATTCATAGAATATCCTTGAAGCCTCTTGGTCAGATACATAAAGAATGGTCATGCCTTGCTCTATCATTATACCATCCCTATTTAGCGAGCATTTCTTTTAGGTAATGGCCAGTATAGGATCTCTCCGACTTGGATATTTCCTCTGGTGTGCCTGAGGCGAGCAGCTCTCCACCACCATCGCCACCCTCTGGGCCAAGATCGATCACATGATCAGCCGACTTGATGACATCAAGATTGTGCTCAATGACTAAGACAGTGTTGCCCTTATCCACCAGGCGATTTAAAACAGTCAATAGCATGTTTACATCTGCAAAGTGCAGCCCGGTTGTTGGTTCATCGAGGATGTAAAAAGTACGACCGGTGCCAACCTTACTGAGCTCGCTGGACAGCTTAACTCTCTGAGCTTCTCCACCTGAAAGGGTTGTGGCTTGTTGTCCCAATTTGATATAACCAAGACCCACATCAACCAGGGTTTTAAGTTTACGGTTCAGGGCAGGAATTGCCTTAAAGAATCCCAGGCCCTCCTCTACAGACATATCTAATATTTCAGAAATATTTTTCTTCTTATACTGAATTTGGAGAGTTTCCCGGTTGTAGCGCTTTCCTTTACAGTCTTCACATTGAACATATACATCAGGCAAAAAGTGCATCTCGATCTTACGAATGCCATCGCCCTGACAACTTTCACAGCGACCACCCTTCACATTAAATGAGAATCTTCCGGGTTTATAACCACGCAACTTCGCTTCAGGTAGCTGGGAGAAAAGATCTCTTATAAAGGTAAAAGAGCCTGTGTAGGTGGCCGGGTTTGAGCGAGGTGTGCGACCAATGGCGGATTGATCAATATTGATGACCTTATCTATATAAGCTAGACCTTCAACGCGATCAAAGGGTAGGGTTGTAATCTTGGTATTATAGATGGAGCGGGCCATTGCAGGATAAAGGGTTTGGTTTATAAGTGATGATTTACCTGAACCTGATACACCCGTTACGCAAATGAATTTTCCAAGGGGGAAATCAATGTCAATTTTTTGCAGATTATTGCCACGTGCCCCCACTAATGAAATTTTACTGTTCTTACCTTCTCTTCTTTGCATGGGGACAGGGATGGACAACTCACCTGTCAAGTATTTGGCTGTCAGAGACTTTTTGTTTTTCAAAAAAGATTTCGGTGGACCAAAAGCCACAATCTCACCACCATGCTCACCAGCACCAGGACCCATGTCAACCAGAATGTCTGCTTCTTCCATGGTTTCCTGATCATGCTCGATAACGATAACTGTATTTCCCAGATCACGTAAATGTTTTAACGTCTCAATAAGTCTTCTGTTGTCTCTTTGATGGAGGCCAATGGAGGGTTCATCTAGAATATATAGAACTCCCACTAGCTGTGAACCAATCTGTGTTGCCAGTCTTATGCGCTGGGCTTCACCACCAGATAAAGTTCCTGCTGTTCGAAACAAGTTTAAATAATCTAATCCCACATTTACCAGAAAACTTAATCTTTCTTTAACTTCTTTTAAGATTTGTTTTCCAATTTGCTCTTCTGTATCTGTGAGTTTTAATTCATTAAAGAATATTTGCAGTTCTTTTATGGGCAAATAACTCAAGTCAGTTATACTTTTATTTCCGAGGAGTATATGATTTGCCTCGATACGTAGTCGTGAGCCACCACAGGTCTCGCAAGGAAGAGAACTCATATAGCCCTCAATCCATTTCCTTACCCCAGGAGATGTGGTTTGTTTATACCTACGTTCAAGATTTGGAATGACCCCCTCAAAACCACCTTCGTACTCACCCTTCCAGCGATCAGATTCATAAGCCATCTTTATCTTCTTATCGCCAGTACCACGCATAATGGCTTCCCTGGCCTCATCACTAATGCTGCTCCAGGGCTGGGTGAACTTGAAGTTATAATGAGATGCCAGGCTTTTAAGGATAGCAGCATACCAGTTTCCTCGGGGCTGTTCACCAAGTGGAGCTACTGCCCCCTGTAATAATGATTTTCGTTTATCTGGAACGATGAGATTTATATCCATACTGGTTTGCATGCCTAGACCATCACAACTGGGACAAGCTCCATACGGTCCGTTAAACGAAAACAAACGTGGCTCAAGATCTGGATAGCTTATTTCACAATAGGGACAAGCATAATGCTCAGAGAAAACATGCTCCTCTTCTCCAACCACATCGATGATAACCATGCCGGTACCATGTTTTAACGCTAACTCGACTGAATCTGTTAATCTGTCTTTAAACTCTTCATTGATGACAAGACGATCTATAACAATTTCGATTTTATGCTTTTTGTTTTTGTCTAGAACTATGGATCTACCAACTTCTTGAATCTTACCATCTACCCGTACTCTAACAAAACCTTCTCTCTTAATCTCTTTAAATATTTCTTTAAACTCGCCTTTACGGCTCTGTACTATAGGAGATAGAATTTGGATATTGGCATCAGCTTTTAGATTTAATATCGAGTCAACCACCTGCTGAACAGTTTGCCGGGTAATTGGTCGTCCGCAATTATAACATTCTGGTTTAGCTATTCGCGCAAACAGTAGTCGGAGATAATCATGAATTTCAGTCACAGTTCCAACAGTTGATCTGGGATTGCGCCCAGCTGATTTTTGCTCAATTGAGATAGCTGGAGATAAGCCGTCTATATAATCCACATCTGGTTTTTCCATGAGACCGAGAAACTGACGTGCATAAGCAGAGAGTGATTCAACATAACGACGTTGCCCCTCGGCATATATGGTGTCAAAGGCTAAGGAAGTTTTACCAGATCCGGACAGACCGGTTATTACTATAAATTTATCTCTTGGAAGTTCTAAGTTTACATTTTTCAGGTTGTGCTCGCGAGCACCATGTACTACTAATTTTTCACTACGCATAAAATCCTCAATTCAAACTTTGAAGATATTTGAAGGACTAGCCTGGTGGAAGAACAATTTGTATTTTCTAGAATATTCTTGGATTTTAGTCCCGGCCTACTGGATAGGTGACGATTATTGACTTCTACATGCTTGAAGTGCTCATGTTTGCACCTCGCGCTTTCCCGCCTTGTTGCGCGCTTATAATTTGCTTTAACAAGGTTGATCTGCCAAAAAATGTTGATCACTCTACCATATTTGCATAGCGCGATTGATGGAAAATAGTTATCAACATTAATTTCAATGAAGAACTGACTGTCACTCATCCAAAACGTGACCTAATTCTCTACAGATTTTAACGTTTCATTTTCCTGCATTCACAATGCCTCCTGAACAATATGACAATAGATACAACAACCGTATGACATCTAGTTTGACTCCATAGTATAATAAATATTGCTGACAATTGACTCGGCGGTCAGCGTCCTTCGCTTTTTTCAATTTTTTGGACTCCTTGACCAACATTAAGGATATACCCACTTGTGCTGATTCAAAACGCTACAATTTGCCCTTTTGCCGGTTTGTGCACCACTGCTTTTGGCAACCAGTACTCGTAATGAGATAATCAAGGGTTGAACATATTATTCTCAGGTATTTGATAATAAATTGCCTAATTCTGGCGGGATTGGTTCATTTTTCTCTAGTATACCAGATCAAGCGAGACACCCAGCACACATCAATTCAAAATCGGCCTCATTACCCAATAGATAGTATTTAGTTTTAATTATAACTGTCTATAGTTTTAATTATTGCAAATAAAACTAATGCTTCTCCTTTATCCTGATTTGTTACTGTGTTTACCCCTGTTCCCCGGCTTTTGCATTCTATCGATTTCTTAAGCCGGTTGGCGTCAGTATTTTCTACTCAACGAAAAATTCCCCCCAATGAGACATGCCGCTTATATTCATTCGATCTGATAAAGCATTATTAATAAGGATTCACTGCATGAATGCACTGACGCTAAACAATATTACCAAAACCTTTAATGACTTTACTGCGGTAGACATGCTATCGCTTGACGTCCCAGAAGGCAGTATATATGGATTTATTGGTCCCAATGGATCAGGCAAGACCACTACCATTCGTATGATCATGAATATTTTGCATCCTGATACTGGTGATATTCAAATACTCGGTTCTCCTCGTGCTTCAATAGACAATGACCTGGTTGGTTATCTTCCAGAAGAGCGAGGTCTATATAAAAAGATGAAGATCCGCGAGCTGCTTCAATTCTACGGCCAACTCAAGACTGGTCATAGCGTCTTAACTGATGTAGACTTTTGGCTTGATAAGCTTGATCTCACTGAGTGGGCAAGCAAAAAGGTGGAAGCCCTAAGTAAAGGCATGAGTCAGAAAGTTCAATTTATTGCCACCGTGGTCTCACACCCCAAGCTTGTCATTCTTGATGAGCCCTTTAGTGGACTCGACCCCGTAAATACGGATGTGCTTCTCCAGGCCATGTTGGAGTTACAAAAGAATGGTTCCACCGTGATCTTCAGCACCCACGATATGGCTACTGCCGAGAAAGTATGTGATTATGTTTTTATGATACATAAGGGGAAAAAGGTACTCGATGGCACCTTACACGAAATCCAGGATAAGTATGGTAGCGATACCCTGCGTATAAGATGTGAAAACAAAACTTCTGGGCTTGACCGTATTGCTGGAGTAGATAAAGTACACGACTTTGGTCAATCACAGGAGTTGCGAATATCACCTGGATCCGATCCTCAGGATATTCTGAAAAAATTAATGGAAGACAATACCGTACTAAGCTTTGAACTCATGAAACCCTCATTGCATGATATTTTTGTTCGGATAGCCGGCGCCGAGGAGGTTGATCATGTATAAGGTCATACGTCTTGCTCTCAGAGAGTACTATGCAGCGGTCCGTACCAAGGGCTTCATTATCGGTCTAATCATGTTACCCGTTTTTATGAGTGGTAGCATTATTGCTATGGCTCTCTTGAAAGATCACGTCGATATCCGCGAGCGCCACATCGTTGTGGTTGATGAAGCTGGTCAATTTAGCGAGATGCTCCAAGAGGCTGCTTCCATTCGCAACACCCAACACATCTTTGACGAAGAAGATAGCTCTCAGGTGAAACCTGTGTATCATATTGAGTTTGTGGAGGTGGATACTGCAAACATCTTCGTACAACTCGGCGCTCTATCTGATCGCGTTCGAGAGGGGGAAATTCATGCCATTCTACACATCGGATCATCCATAGTCCACCCCGGTGAAGACCCAAGCAATGCCTTCGTGAACTATCATGCTGAAAGTGCCGCCCTAGATGATATACGCGGCTGGTTGCGTGATCCCATAAACAATCATCTCCGCCGCTTGAGGCTTGAATATGCCGGTATTGATGAAGCTGATATTCCAGATCTCTTTCATTGGTCATGGGTCACGGCCAAGGGTCTTCTTGAAGTTGATGATGACGGCAATGTTACAGATGCTGGCGCAAGCAATGAAATCCGCGCCATCGCCGTCCCACTGGTTATGATGATGCTCATGTTTATGATGTCCATGATGGGAGCCATGCCACAGCTTAGTGCAGTTATGGAAGAAAAAACCCAGCGCATTGTTGAAGTAATTCTGGGATCCATCACTCCCTTCCAATTTATGCTGGGGAAAATTCTAGGCGGTCTCGCAGTGGCTCTCACCAGTACCTTTGTTTATCTAGGCGGTGGTACAGCCTTCATGCAATGGCGTGGATTTGAAGCTTACATTCCCTATGACATCCTGCCCTGGTTTATTGTGAATCTTGTTATTCTCCTGTTTATGCTGGGAGCACTTATGACCAGCCTGGGATCTGTGGCAAATGATGCCAAAGACGCGCAGTCCTTATCCTTCCCGGCTATGTTTCCCATGATGATCCCCATGTTTATCATGATGCCCGTTCTGAAGGAACCTCTTTCGACTTTTGCGACTGTCATGTCATTGATTCCTCCATTTACCCCTATGGTGATGACCTTGAGAATGGCTTCACCGGTTACCATCCCAGCCTGGCAACCCTGGGCTGGTCTTGCCGGTGTGATAATCTTTACGCTGTTTGTTGTTTGGGGTGGAGCACGTATCTTCCGTGCAGCAATTCTTATGCAAGGTGTGCCACTTAAATTTTCCAACATTATGCGCTGGATGACTAAAGGTTAAGAGAGGCAATACATGACTGAGAAAAAAATATATACCTGGACAAAAGTCAACTCCCGGGGACGCAGCTATCACTTTCAATTCAGCCCCAAACTTCAGGGGATAATCACACGTAAAGGTTTGTGGAGCCCTGATGGTTTCGGCGAAATGGGTGATCGCACCCTGCGTTTCAGCTCCAACGGGAAAGCCAATATGAGCTTAAAGGTTATTGAGGGTTCTTCTCAGGAACAGGTGGGAAAATTCAACTTTTACTGGAAAGATTTCCAAAAGAGTCAGCTTGAGCTAAGCAACGGAAGCATATACTATTTTCGTTCTTTCAGTTTGTTGAGAGGTGTTTGGAGCTGGATAAAGAAGGATGCCGCCAGTGAGCAATATATCTTCACCGTAGATAGTCCGTTTCATCGCTCTGGAACCATTGAAAGTCCAGCAAAGGATTTGCCAGCATTGGAGCGTGATATTTTGCTGCTTTTGGGTCTACACCTTCAGCATTATATCAATATTTGGTTGATCACGATTATTATCGTGATTATCGCCGTTGTTTCAGGAAACTAGTCTGTTTTAACTCGCAATTTTACCAGGGCATCAACCAGGTAAACAACGATCAGGTTGGTCAGAACAGAGAAACCGATAAACCAGGTCCAGGCTAAACCCTGACTCTTCATCAAAAAGACAATGAGCATGGATGCCACAAGTCCACAAATCAGACTTATCTGAGAAAAGTCCTTATCAATTTTTGTGAGCAGGAAGAGACCCAGTAATCCACCATAGGTGAATGAGGCAATCTCAAGCCCCATGACCACAATTGCCTTGTCAGATTCATCAAAAACCAGAGCAATACCAATCAGGACAATGGCCCAACCAAAGCTGATTATACGTGATGTCTTGATAGACGCCTTTTTGCCCATCCAGTCTGTTGTGGTGGATGATGCAAGAGAGTTAATTGAAGAGCTCAGGGTTGACATGGCTGCGGACAGCACGCCTGCCAGCAATAAACCCTTAAGGCCAACAGGAAGTTCACTTACAATAAAAGTTGAAAACTCTCTGTCCTTCTCCAGTTCAATTCCACCGAGATAAATATATATGAGCGAGCCTGCCAGCAAGAATACTGAGAACTGAATGAAGACAAATATACCACTTCCAATCATGGCTTTTCTGGCACCGGCCAGGTTGCGTACAGATAACACCCTTTGAACCATCATGTAGTCGGCGCCATGGGAGGCGAAGGACAGCAACATACCACCAAATACGGCCGAGAAGAACAACCAGGGATTTGAGAATAAATCCCAACCCCATCGGACAATATCCAACTTGCCCTCATCGTTCAATTGCGCCATCATACTACCAAAGCTGGCATCAGAGTGTATGAGGATATAAATGATGGCAGTAAGCCCACCACCGATATAGAGTACAAATTGAAAACTGTCGACCCAGACTACTGTGCGTATGCCACCCATAAGGGTATAGACAATGGTCACGACGCCAATAACCAACACAGCCACAGGTAGGGACCAGCCCGTCACAACCTGGACAATGACTGCAGTAGCTAAAAATCGGATTCCATCAGCCAGGATACGGGTAATCAGAAAGATGCCAGAGGCTGTTTTCTGAATTTTTATTCCAAATCGATCTCCCAGTACTTCATAGATGGAAGTAATGCCACCCTTGAAATAGGCTGGTAGTAAAAAGATACTCACCAGAATACGACCCAGGATGTAACCCAGCGCCAACTGTAAAAAGAACCAATTGTCTCGATAGGCAAGACCAGGGATGCTGATAAAGGTTAGTACAGAGGTTTCTGTCGCCACAATAGAGAGCATGGCTGCCCACCAGGGCATATCCCGACCAGCTAAAAAGTAGTCTTCCGATGTCTTATTGAACCGGCTGTTATAAATACCGTAAGCTGAAATACCGACTAGAAAAAGAATGATGATGCTGAAATCTAGAGTGGAGAGCATAAGGAATCCTTGGCTATGTCATATAGAAATCGTTGTGTCATCCCGAGCGGAGTCGAGGGGTACAAATTTATGGAGAAGATATATCACTATCCCTCGACTCCGCTCAGGATGACGTTCAATGGAATTTAATTTTTAATATTTACCTTCAAATATTCCAGTGCTTCCAAGTATGAGTCGACTTTCTTTCCATAAAACTGGGCGATGCACACGTCTTTGGTTACAGAGACTTTGCGAAAGTCTTCCCGTTCATAAATATTTGAAAGGTGAGCTTCTACCACAGGAATTTGAATACCCTCGATGGCATCACGGATGGCATAGGAGTAGTGCGTAAAGGCACCTGGATTAATAATGATGCCATCAGCCCATTTCCTGCGACGATGCAGGAGGTCAATAATGCGACCTTCATGACTGGTTTGAATAATACGGGTCTCCACATCAAGCTCACGGGCTTTTTTGCGAATAGCTGTGTTGACCTTGTCCAGAGTGAGGGTTCCATATTGTTCAGGGTCCCGAGTTCCCAGTAGATTCAGGTTGGGACCATGGATAATGAAAATTCGTTTCTTTTCTGCTGCAAGCTTTGCCATGGGGTGAATCTAATTAGGAATGGGCAATATAGAAACGGAACCCTTAGGGTGGAGTAAGACGAGGGACCCGAAGCCGGTCGAAGGGGATGCTCAGTCAAACGGAATCTGGGGGAAGATTTGATACAAAAAAGGGCGAGGATACCCTCGCCCTTTTTTAATATCAAGAATTTGAGTGTTTAGCTCTCTGCAGAGAGATCCGCCTCTTCAATAATGAGACCATACAAGTACCCTGCACCAAAATCCTTATCCAGTGCTACGGTGCCACTAAAGACGACAACATCATCTTTCTTGACAACAGCTTGAGTGGTAATGGTAACATCGAAGGCATCTCCTGATTTTGTACCATCCTGGAGGTGAACCCAATTGCGACCCATGATGCCAGCATTGAATTTGGTGACCTGACCTCGCACGGTGACTACCTTGCCGTCATAGTCAGCTTTGTTCGAATAGAGCTCTGCTATACTGATGCTGCCAGCAACTTTTTCAATGGATATCTCTTTGGCGGGTTCTGTGGCTTTTTTGCCACCCATGGCACTGGCAGCAGCACTGGAGGTACCACGCATCTGACCCACAAAGAAAATACTGTCAAAGGTTCTATCGGCTTCCTTGCTGGTAAAATCCTTCATTTCCAGACCCTGATCATAATGCAGCGTCATACCAACTTCTAAGGGCTGCTTGGCCGTGGCTATCCAATATTCCTTGTCACCTTCAGCAACGAACAGGTAAGTATAGCTCGTAGCCTGTATGACTTCCTTTACCAGAATAGTGTGCACATTACCCAAAGACTGCTGAGGAGCTGCAGCTTGTGGATTATGGGCCGGAGCCTTGACTCTTTCCCTTGAATCACAGGCAACAATTACCATCACTGCCATCATTGTTATTACAAATAGTTTGAAACGCATTTTAGTCCCTTTCAATAAATTTTCTAGCCGGGAGATTATAGAATAAAACAGCTCCCATATCATGGATTTATTTGGTGATATAATTAATAACTTTTCATCTTGTGAGATGTGATTTGGCAGATAATTGGGAATCTCCCTGATTGATATGTTGAAGCAGCTCGGGGAAAAACTCCAAAAAACCAGATTCTATGAGATAGTAGTGATGGTGTACTTCCTCAATGGAACCGTGAAAATCGTGTTTCAGCTTCAGGCGGCCAGCCAGTCCATCTAACGCTCTTCCCACATGGTCCAGTTCAGCATAGGATCTGATCCAGTCCCGCTTAATCATCCAACCCACCACCATCTCCATGCGCGGCGGCATAAGCTCACGATGCCCCCAGAGATCCTCATAACAATGGTCTACAAAACCATGGAACTCACTTGATGAATATTTATCCCAGTGCTTGATAAGGAAGTGATCAAATACCACATCTAAAACGATACCCGAAAATCTTCTTTTTGAAGGGCTGAACTGCTTGCGCAAATCCTTGACTACCGCATGGGAATCTGTAAAACTATCCACTGAACGATGAAGCTGGATCCCCTTCCACACCTCGTCAGGCAAGGTCTCCAGGTCAACATCTCGCATAAAGTCGGCCATGATATTTCCCAGTCGAGATAAACCGTCATCAGGAGAGATCAATAAATGAGCGAGATAATTCACCACCCAGTCTAATACGAATTTTCTCTGTTTAAAACTCTATCTTGTAACTGAGAGAAGGAACAACGATCACCTCTTCAACCAATTGAACCTGGCCTAATTCATAGTCAAATTCATAACATGAGGCTGTTGGACTGCCCAGAGCGTTCATCAGCTGTAGAGCCCACACGCTTGAATACTTCGCTTTGTTCTTGCGGAAGGTGACACTGATATCCAGCATTGCTTTGTCAGTATCCTGTTCTTCAAAAGCACGGGATTCATCTGAAATGATCTCTTGAGCAGCTATCGTTTTTAGGATATCAGTGGGTGACCTTCTGGCGCCCCCTGCCACTTTCAGTTTAAAATTTAGACCCAATATGTTTTCCTTTGTTCTGCCCAACAGGTATTCTTTCCCCATTAATCCATTCACTACATATTTCGTGGCATATCGTGTTTCCCGTTCTATTCCATCACCCCCTGTGTATTTGGATTCAAACATTGAGGCAGTTATCAGAAAATACATGTTATTGCTCAAGTATCTTTCCAAAGTCACATCTAAACCATAGTTATGGCCAAGCCCGTCATTCACCAGGGGACTATTAAAGCTGAGATCCTGTGTAAAATTCAACATTGAAAATGAGCTGTCCTGAATAACAGGGACGTTATAAGCGAGTTGAATATACGGCTCGACTTTAATAATTGTGTTCAGTGATAACTTCTGCTGGTATGCCAGAACAAGGTGATGAGCTTTTGATAGACCCAAATTCTGATTGGGTTTTATGGTTACACCATTCTTGAATTGCTCAATAAAATAAACCCTAAGCTCCTCCATTTGACTGTGATCACCATATCCAAGACTCAGGAAACGAGTAGGGTCAATCTTCCAGGTCACACCTAGCCTGGGTTCAATTGTCATCTCATCATTTACACTAAAATGTTGAATGTGTACCCCTGTATTGAGTTCAAGTTTTGGGCTCAACCCAAAGCGAGATTGAGAATATACCTGTGTCAGGTAAGCCACATCGTTTTGATCAACCAGCCTTGTCAACGGCAAGGTATTGTCTAGAGCTGCTTGCTGGTCAAAATGGTAATTCAATCTGTCAAAAATGACACCGGTGCGATTGGTGTGTCTCCGGCTGAATCGTGTATTGACATAGGAGGATAGAGTCACGGTCCCAGACTTGTTCTCCGCCAAATAATTATCTTGAAGGATGAGCTCATCATTAAGACGATACATATTCATCGCGGAATGCTGCTCAGTCCGAACAATATTTGTATTAATATAAGTGTTTTGGGTTGCCAGATATTTATGGGTAAGACCCAACACATCCATTCCCATCTCTAAATCATAGGATACCCTATCCCATGGAACTGTCCATAAACTTGAGTCAGCCTCCTCAGGTTCGGCATTTAAATCATTTGATCCGAGACCCCATATAGAAAACTTTCCAAAGTTCTTTGTTGGCAGGACAAACTTGAAAGCATAATCAGTATATTCTGGAATCTGTTCAGAAGGTATGAGCCCCTTGATCAGAGCAAAAGTTGAATAGCGATAATTGAAAAGGTAAGATGCTTTCTCACTACCGGGGATGGGTCCTTCAGCAGCAGCATCTATACCCAGGACTCCGGCTTGAAATGTGTACTCAGTAGTTTCAGTATTCCCCTCGCGTAATTTCATGTCAAACACACCTGCCAGGGCGTTACCATACTCCGCCGGAAATGCCCCTGTATAAAAATCTGAATTTCCCAGGACATGACTGCTCAAGACAGAAACAAATCCGCCCCCTGCCACATTTATATCGGGAAAATGATTGGGACTGGGAACACGAACACCCTCTACCTGCCACAACAAGCCCTTGGCAGAATTTCCTCTAACGATAATGGCATTGTCCTGGGCAGCACCCGTAGATACCCCAGCAAAAGAAGACGCCAGGCGGGCAGGATCATCCATCCCCCCTGCATATCTGCGCGCCTCTTCAACGGTAAAGGTCCTGGCACTGACCACAGCCATTGAGTTTTGAGGGATTTCCTTGCTGGTTGTGCCCTCAACGATAACCTGTTCGGTTTCCAAGATGGATTGGACAAGCTGGAAGTTCACCACGACTTCTTTGGCTGAACTAACCAATATTTCCGGCAAGACCTGTGGTTCAAAACCGATATAGCTGGTTTTTAGATCGTAGCGGCCCACAGGGATTCGGTCTATCCAGAAAAGTCCATTTTGATCCGTGGTTGCCCCCCTTACAGGCTCAATTCCAAGCACAATTACATTTGCTCCAATTAATGGTTCTTGAGTGTCCTGATCTAACACTTTTCCTTTGATAGTTTGAGTAAGGGGTTGAGCCCATGCCAGGGAAATGGAACACACAAGAATAAGCATATTTGTGAAGAGAGGAAAACCTAGAAATCGTTGATTTGAGTCAGCACTGTTGAGTTTGAACATGGTCGCATCCTTCCGCTTTTGCGCGACATAGTGCCAAACTCTGTACCATTTAAAGAAATGGTACTCATGACAGATTTTGAAGCTGTAGAGGGGTTGGGGTTATATAATAATGATATAATTCCTATACATTTCCTGCATGGCTATAGGTTTTCTCTGGCTAAAGCCCCAGATCCTTATCAATGATAATCTTGGTCACAGCCAGTATTTCAGCTGTTTCCACCCGCAGCAATTTGAGAAAAAGATCATAACTTTCCTCCTTTTCATAAAGCTCGCCTGCCAGAAGAAGCTCTGCTCCCAATAGCTCCCCAATTTTAGTGGTCTGTGCCTCTGTCAGAAGACCTGACAGCTGTAGTTTTTGTTCTTCCAGAACGGCCTGGAGGTCCTTGCGGGCAATGAGGATAAACTGATTGTTTTGTGCCACTGATAACTGAACCTGTTCCTGGAAATATTCAGCACTCAGCCCAGAATGTTCTGTTTTTGGGTGGATCGGCAGGACTCCCAGTCTCCTGGAGTCCTCAATCTTGAGTGTGGAGTAATCGATTAGGTTGGAAATTGCATCCTTGAAGAGCTTCGACAGGGTTTCCTCTCTGGATTCATGGTCCACCTTCTCAGCTTCAAAGTAGCCATCATCGATTTCCAGAGGATCATCGGTAAAATTAGAGATTTCCTCTTTGGCCAGTCGCATGATAATGGCTTCCAGTTTATCGGTTTGATAGTTGGATCCTGTATGATGACTCACACTACCAGTCACTCCACCTGTATTTTCACCAGTCTCTTTTCCATAGGTTAAAAATAGATATTTGGCATAAGTAAGTTGAGAAATCTGCCGCAGCACATACTCACCTCGCAAACCAAGACCGCCGGTTCCCACGGTGAATAATTTGATACCTTTCTTTTTGGCTTCCAGGGCAGCTGAGATGTAGGTATATCTCTGTCCGTAGTCCAGATGTGCTGATGCATCAGTAATGACAAAGCCCAGGCGCAGACCATCCTCATTCCAGTCCACATTCCGCATGGCCTTATGTAAAGCTGTCTGTAAATCTTCAGGCGTATCACCACCTCCACCAGCTCTCACCTCTTCCAGGGCTCCACGAAATTCATCAATGTCAGCAGTAAGTGGCACCACTTTTGTGCGATATTTGTCATCTTTATCTCGATAAAGCACCATCCCAAATCGAATCAGCGCCTTACTCGAAAGGGCGGATAGATTCATATGGATCAAATCTATGGTAGCGATGAGACGTTTAATTTCCTCTCCCATGCTTCCAGTGGTATCCAGGATAAAAACGATATCCACCGGCACACCTGGTTGCAGGTCTCGTGATTTTTCTCCCTGAATAGTAATTTTACGAGGTCCATAGCGTTTTACCATTACAGTCTGATAAACGTCATTCACAGTGTAACCGACATAAAAGGTTTTGTCTTTGGCTGCAACTTCAGAGGGATAGAAAAAGTAAGAACCATCCGCATAAGTTTTGCCCTCATCCAGAAGTCGACTCTCTTTACCATCAAAAATCTTTATGTTCACATTAGGGAGGCTTTTGCCATCTTTGTCTTCCAACATCAAATGAATACGCTCGCTTATATCATAGCTATAGCTGTTCACTGATGATCTGTATTGATTTAAAAAATTCAGAAAATAATTGAATTGCTGATTGTCATCGGCAAAGCCTGCCTTCAAACCTCCTGATTGCGGGGGCGCTGGTCTAGATGTAGGTTTGGCTTTACCATCAGAAGGGGTGACCATAAAACTAGTCCTGTCCGAAGCAGGTGGAGGAGGGGCATGACCACCTGATTCAGGTGCATCAAAAAGATCATGGGTCGGTTCCTCGTCCAAACTTCCAGTTTCTTCACTTTCAACAGGTATGGAAGGTCGAGGTCTTGTCAACCTCCCCGGTTTTGGTGGTGGTGTATCTTCACTATCTTTTTTCGCTGGTTTTTTGCCTGAAGAGCTGCCTGTCATCACTTCTGAGGATGACCCTGTGCTTTTTGATGAGGTTCTACCCTTGGTATCCAGTGGTCTCGTGGCTGTGACTGTGACCGATTCTCCCTTTATCTTTTGAGCCTTCAGTTTAAAATTTACTTTCTTTATTTTTCCGGCTTTTACTTTCACCTTTTTAACTGACTCAGGGGTATAGCCAATCATGGTGGCGGAAACCGTGTAAAGACCTTCAGGAATATTGATTATTTTATAATTGCCTTTACGGTCTGTTGAAGCACCCAGATTATGCTTTTCTATGATCACATTCACACCAACAAGAGACTCACCAGTCTTGGCATCGGTTACCCGCCCTTTAATACCACCAGTGGAAGCTGACATGAGTGGCATGGCAAGAACTAGAAGTGCTAGAAGTAGACGTTTCATTTTGATCCCCCGTTTTGAAATTTGTAACCCAGCTTTGGCAATCATAACTGATCTGTTATACCGAATATACACCCTAATGTTTCTTATGGGGTTCTGCATACCCACAATTGAATGGTGCCCTTGCCTGTAATTTGGGTTTCAATCACATCAAGCCCAAGGGTCTTTATAAGTGCCGGCATTCCGCCCTGTCCCATAAACGAACGAAAACCAGCATAGTGTTCTTTGCCAGCAATTCGTTCAACCAGGTGAGTGCTGAACTTCTTTATCAATTTCGGCTGGGGATAAATCCAATCCACCAGAATAAGCTGCTTCCCAATCCGCATCATTTCTTTAAGCACAGGGATGCGGACTTCTTCAGGCATTTCATGGATAACCATGCTTGTGATGGCGTAGTCAAAAGATTGGTTCTCCAGATTCGCCAGGTTACTGGCATCAGCCAACAAAAATTTACAGTTTTTGATTTTTCTCAGGCCAGCCTGCTCCTCACAGGTATTAATCATGGCTCCAGACAATTCTACACCCAGGCCAGATTCTATTTGTTTTGAGATGAAAAACAATTGATCACCAGTTCCACAACCCACATCAAGTACAGTACTGTTTTCAGGGATGAGTCGTGAAATTCTTATTCGAATACCCCTGAGAGAGGGATCCAAAAGGTTCCTGTATATCCAACCATCATAAAAATGATTTTGTGCCTGGGTTTCCACTGGCAGTTTATCCAATTGTGTGACTCCTCTGACCCCTAATGCCTTTCTCTGTGCCTCCCCAGGGGAAAGCTCGAATGTATCTGTGTCGATAATTCATATGTGGAGTGACCTTTCGACAAACTCGAAACCCTGCCCAACGTATACAAAAAAGAGGGTCAAATTAACATTCTTGAGCCATTTACCCAGAATTGAGATAATAAACTTAAATCATAATATTTTTGTCACTTTAGCTCCTTTTTTTAATCTAATTAAAGCGTCCTTATCCCTTGACAGGTGTAGGGGTTAAAATTAATTTCGCTGGCTTTGCATCAATTGCGGTCAAAGCAGTAACGGAAGGAGCCTATGGCTAAAAAAGTTAAAAGGATCGGTGGAGACACAAATCGCAGCCTCAGTAAGTATCTTGAGGAAATTGGTCAATATGAACCGCTGGATCCAAAAGATGAGATCTCGCTGGCCCAGAGGGTCAAGCAGGGTGATCGTCTTGCTCTGAAAAAATTAACTGAAGCCAACCTCCGTTTTGTGGTTTCCGTGGCCAAAGATTATCAGGGTCAAGGATTGCCATTGACAGACCTCATCAATGAGGGAAATCTTGGTTTGATCAAGGCCGCTGAGCGTTTCGATGAGACACGTGGTTTCAAATTTATTTCATATGCTGTTTGGTGGATTCGTCAATCCATTCTCCAGGCTCTGGCTGAGCATTCACGTATTGTTCGTTTACCTCTCAACCGAGTAGGTACCATTTCCAAAATTTCCAAGACGTCAGATCGTTTGGAGCAAAAGCTGGAAAGAACTCCCACAGAGCGTGAGATTGCCAAAGAGCTGGACATGGCCCCAGAAGAAGTAGCTGACGCTATCCGTATTTCCAAGCGTCATCACTCGCTGGATGCCCCTTTCCAGGAAGAAGAAAAAAATTCACTCATGGATGTGATTGAGGATGAGCATCAGGATGCTCCTGATTTCGATCTCATGTCTGATTCATTAAAAAAAGAAATTCGATCTGCCCTGGACACTCTGAAAGATAGAGAGCGGGAAGTTATCCGCATGTACTTCGGCATTGATCGTGAATATGCATTAACCCTCAATGAAATTGGGGAAGAATTTAATCTGACACGGGAACGTGTACGTCAGATCAAGGAGAAGGCCATCAAGCGTCTCCAGCACAAATCCCGTAGTCGTAAACTGCAGACCTATCTAGGTTAATTTGAGAGGAGGTGAATTCGCACTATGTCAGTAATGGTAACTGTTAAACGAGATGAGCCGTTTGAAAAGGCACTGAGACGTTTTAAGAAAAAGTACGAGAAAGCTGGTATTCTGAAAGATGTTAAGAAGAACTCCTTCTACCTCAAGCCAACCGAAGAGCGACGTCTACGTCGCGCCAAGGCAGCCAAGCGTAGCCGTCAGACTCCTCGCTACTAAACTTTAGCGTGGATTAGAATTAGAACCCCGGGAAATTCCTGGGGTTTTTTTATTATAAAAGGATTCGTGCCTACACCGCTCATTTATTTTTTTAGTTTTCTCTAGAGTACTTCCACCCTGGTTTAGCATGTATATCCCATGTAGATTATTAGATCAACTAGAGCTAGTAGAAAAACCATATGACAGGTGTTGATATGTCCAAATCCCTTTATTTGCTCGGTGTAATTCTGGCGCTTTTCGTAGGGCTCGGAGCCTACACTTTTAACTATGGTGAAGGGTTGTCCTACTTTAGTAAGAATCCAGAAGCCTGTATGAATTGCCACATCATGCGAGCCCAATTTGACTCCTGGCAGAAGGCCAGTCATCATACTGCTGCAACCTGCGTCGATTGTCATTTACCTCATGCTTTTATTGGAAAATATATAGCCAAGGCTGAAAATGGCTACAACCATTCAAAAGCTTTTACACTCCAAAATTTTCATGAACCAATCATGATTACCTCCAAGAACAGCCAGATTCTTCAAGAGAATTGCGTCCAATGTCATGCTGCGATGGTGGCTGAAATCGCTGATGATCAACATTATAAAAATGAGAACATACAATGTGTGCACTGTCACTCCTCTGTGGGTCACGGTGATAGAGTGGGTCTTGGCGGACCCTTACTCAATAACGAATATGGGGAGCGAGAAGAATGAACAGGCTTGCAAAGTCCAAACCGACCCTGGCCATCTTGATTGTCGTGGTCATCGCAATGACTGCAACGATCACGGCCTTATTGGTGAACATGGTAGAGCGAAAAACAGAGGCCACTAAGAACTATGAGCGCCTGGTTGAGGTTGGCGAGAATGACACCGACCCTGAGACCTGGAAAGCGAACTGGCCACGCCAATATGATGGCTACATGAAAACCGCATTATCAACCAGAACCCGTTTTGGTGGTCATGGAGGCAGTGAAGCCCTGCCTGAACAAAAGATTGAAAGGGACCCCTGGTTGAAACGCATGTTTAAGGGCTATGCATTTTCCATTGATTACAGGGATCGCAGGGGACATGCCTATATGCTTCAAGATCAAGCGGAGACAGAGCGGCAGACCAAGCCACAATCTGGCTCCTGCCTGCATTGTCATGCCTCGCTCATGCCGCTTTATCGGGAGTTGGGTGATGGAGATGCCATGAAAGGATTTGAAGGAACAAACAAATACTCCTATCAGGAACTATACCAATTATTGGAGGAGAACGGCAACGCTCACCCTGTTTCCTGTGTGGATTGTCATTCACCCAAGACCATGGAAATCAGGGTAACCAGACCTGGATTTATCCTGGGCATACAAGCCTTGGCTGAGTCTGATGTTCCCGTTCCACACCTCCAATCCATTGAGCGGTGGCGTGCTGGGTCAAAAAACAAACCTTACGATCCAAATCTGGATGCCAGTCGAGGTGAATTGCGGTCCTATGTTTGCGGACAGTGTCATGTCGAGTATTATTGTGGTAGTAATATGACCCTTACTTTTCCCTGGGGAGAAGGTTTGAAGGTTGAACAGGTTGAAAGTTTTTGGGATAATCTGACCTTCCCAAATGGCGATCAGTTTTATGATTATACCCATGCTGAATCCGGTGCAAAAATCCTGAAAGCCCAGCACCCTGAATTTGAGCTTTGGAGTCAGGGTCTACATGCCAGAAGTGGGGTTGCCTGTGCTGATTGTCATATGCCCTATATGCGGGATGGTGCCAGTAAAATTTCTGATCACTGGGTTCGCAGTCCCCTCCTCAATGTAAATCGTGCCTGCCAGACCTGTCATCGCTTCTCTGAGGCCGAGTTACTGGAACGGGTGGACCATATTCAGGAACGAAACTTTGAACTTCTTCAAAGGGCTGGCGCTGCGCTCATGGGGCAGCTGGATGCCATTGCTGATGCCAAATCAAGAGGTGCAACAGAATCAGATCTTCAGCCAAGTTTAGATCTGCAAAGAAAGGCTCAGTGGCGTTTAGATTTTATCGCGGCTGAAAACTCCATGGGGTTTCATGCCCCACAGGAAGCAGCACGAATTCTCGGTGAAGCCATAGATTATGCCCACCGGGGAAGTCAGATAGCTACAGCCTGGTCCGAGTAATAATTTTCAGCAAATGAAACAAAAAACCCGGGGGCTTCTCCGGGTTTTTATTTTCCACAAAGACCAGTTGATTAAGAGTCAAATGGCTATGTTTCGTATGTCGCTATGGGTCAGTTAGTTACAGTTTAGTGAAACAGGCGGTATCCGATTGTGCATTTAGATCATCGCAAATACACCATCTTGATGGTCTTGCTATATGATCCTGTCTGCAATCGACAGAAATACACACCCGTACTTACTGGGTTAGCTGCCTGATCCACCCCGCCCCACTGAACTTCGTAGCCCCCTGGAGGTTTGTCAGCTTGGTCAAGAATGATTACTTCACGCCCGGTAATGTCAAAGATTGTCAGCGCTATTTCTGATTTTTCAGGCAAATCATAGCTGATGGTTGTGACAGGGTTGAAGGGGTTGGGAAAATTCTGTTTTAAATCATAGGCGATCGGAATTTGTTGGTCGTTTTCATCAATTCCAACATAGCCCAGCAAAACACCTGTGTCTTCCCAGAAGGGGACCCCTCCAGATTTTATGAGAACATTAAAATAAATAGGCGTCCCGTCCATTATATCCGCGGCAGTGCGCACACCGAGATAGGATAATGTCTGCCCCACACCTCCTGGGGGAATTTCCTCTACCATTGAAGTTGAATAGCCACCATTTATCACAGCATTTGTGTCAGCATCTTCTATCTCAACAGTTATATCTTCTGCTGTGGTCGATCCTAGATTCTGGACACTCAGATTAAAGTAGATACTGCTGTTTGCTGGGATAGCTCCATTTGCTGGATGGAGTTGCTCCGTGGATTCGAAAGACAAGGGTCCAATGTTCGTAAAATGGACAAGATCCTGAAAATTAAAATCCTGTTCAGTCTCCATATTTCTGATCTCAATACCTATTCTATATTTATCAATTGGCGCAGGCATCTCCACATAGTTCCCCCAAATACCATCTTGAGCTAGACTGTCACCATGTTGACCGTCATCATATAGCATGAAATCATCGATATGGTCAAAGCCCCAGTTCTCAACTCTTACGGTATGCTCAAATGAAAACTCGTGTGGGTTTATAATTGTAGAAATGAAGTGAAGTGAATCTTCATTTATATAGCTGACATAGCTTTCTGTGGGGTAGACTAATCTGCGAGATTGCTTTTTTAGCCATTCAAACAAGAAATAATTATCATAAGCATGTTTGACTATGATGTGATCCGCCCCAGCAAATTCTGAATAAATAACTCTCGCATTGTTGTTGATTGCATCAAGGAGTTGTGTGTTGGTTGAGTCTTCAGCATAAACCGTGGTTAGCCCAGTGCTCTCATAAAAAGCAATGCGGCCTAACGAATAACTAACGCCAGAATCTTCAGACCCATGAAACATCCAGGCAGGAACGTGTTTGGTCCCAGATTGATACCCGCTGACAGTACTCACAGTTACAGCCGCAGCAAAAAGATCCGGGGTATGGTTCAGCATCCGCCAGGTTCCGCCACCCCCCATTGACCATCCAGTGACCACAATACGTGTCGTGTCAACCGGGTATTCATCGATGACACTTCTGATGATTTCATGGACTGTGGCTATGTTATTCTCTCCCCAATCCTGAGTGGGAGCCTGAGGTACGATTGTGAATTCATTATATCCGTAGTGTTCGGCGTTTGCTCGCCATGGCAATCCCTCATACAGCTGCCATTCATTGTCTGAGCCCCACTGACCAGATCCATGCAAAACAACACTTAGTGGATAAAGCGAGTCACTATCAAAATCCAGGGGGAGGGCAAAGCGATAGTGCATATCTCCATGTACTTCATACTGAAAATTTTCTAGAATTAAATAGTCCTCTATGTCTACTTGCACGGTATCATTCCCACCATAAGCTCCCATATCGGCATTTAGGGTACCCATAGCTGGCCACAACGGTTGAGTCGGGTTGGCGGGGTCAAAACAATCATTATATCCAGGACCCGGATTACCAGCGTCAATGGCTGGACTTGCACTGCTCAGATGGAATATTTCATTTTCAAACAGTGGGTCAGTTTGGAGGTTTCCATCACCTGGAAATGTTTCCTGAGTAATGGAATAGCTGATATTGAGATTACCTCTGATATAGATACCCAGATCTGTAAGTGCCGTATTACCCCAAACTATATTGTTAACTGCCGTACAGTGCCCGTTGGTTAAAAATAGGCCACCACCCTTTCTGCTTGCGTGATTATTGGCAATGGTACTATTAATTAATCGGAAATTAAAGCCTACATGATTACCCCAAGCGGCTATTCCGCCACCATGGGGCGCTGCATTTTCAGTTATGAGATTATTGTATAAGATCGGACTGTTCGCGAAAATAAAGATGCCGCCACCGCCAGAAATACGATCTATATCATTAACTGCATTCACCGTATTTGAATTTATAGTATTGCCACTCAGGACTACATTCCGGGTAACAAATATAGAGATACCACCTCCGACTACTGTTGAATGTCCAATCACCGAGTTATGTGAAATCAGATTATTGCTTATCCTTATACTTCCCTCTCCCGAGAGAGAAACACCAGCCCCAAAAAGGAGTGATTCACCCACAAGACTATTGTTCGCAATTAGGTTATTGTTTACGACAACAGTTCCAATGTCCCACGTGGCCGATGATCCTGAATGAATAAAAATACCTGCACCATCTATCTCGCTACTGCGCAGTATGTGATTATCGATAATGTGGTTATTTGTGATTTTTGCTCCACCTAATACAAAGACACCTCCGCCCAATACAGGCGGACCGGCACCTGCAAGACCGGCCCAGCTTGAGACGTAGTTTCCACTCCCCCCAGTAATAGTAAAACCATTGAGGACGGCGGCTGTATCTGTGCGTGATGTGATGGTGACCACAGATGCGTTGGCTGAGCTTCCATCGATGATAGTACCACTAATATGTGATGTATCCTGATCCAGGGCAAAGTGACTTGAAAGAAATACTGCCTTCCCGTCAAAATTTATGTTCTCGAGATATTCTCCAGGTGCTACCAAAACCGTATCACCATCAGTGGCGTTATCAATACCCGACTGAATACTGGGTGAATCGGCCGGAACATTGATGATGGTTGCTAGAAGCCCTGAAGTAATCACCAGGTTTAAAAGTAATGCATTTTTCATAATATTCCCCTCTAACTAAGATTTCAATCAGCTCAACGAATCAGAAGGAATACATACAGATGGTGGATCAGCTTGGCATGCACAGAATATAATGGACTCATTGCTAACCAGCAAATTTTCCCAGGATTCTGCTCTAGTTTAAGGATTTTTCATGGGCTGGACTTGCACAGAGGGTGCAAATCCTATCACAAATGGAACATTTGGAGGGAATTTAGTGTTTTTAGAAAATCCGGTGGTAGAGCCACTGTGGCCTAACCCTTTACAGACTACTCTTTAACTTCGTCTTCCCAGGATAGTCCCAACCACTTCTCAAAAACCAGCTTTTGGGTATCACTGGGTTCCTCGATCTGTTTGAGTTCTGAGATTTCTGTCGGTTTAAAACCCACTGTGAGATGAATATCCACCAGAATGCCATTGCGGCTCACGGTGCAGATGATCCTGTCACCTGGGACCTTTTCTTTAAAGTAGTCTGGAGTTGCGCTTTTCACCCTGAAACCATCGATGGCCACCAGCTCATCATGGACATTGAGACCGGCATCCCAGGCGGGAGAATTTTCGACAACAGAGGTGATCATGATGCCACCGCTTCTGTCGCGCAGGGTTGCTCCATGATAGGAACTCTTTTCTGTGGTGGAATCCAAATCTAATCCCGCCAGAGCAAAAACCTCGTCATAGGGCAGGGGCTCTACACCAAATATAAAATCATCGAAAAAGGTGGTCAAATTCAACCCACTGACAGCCTCGCAGACTTTGCGAACATCATCACTGGTGTAGCCCTTCTGCTGCTGGGCAAAATCGCGATTCAACCTGAACATGACATCATCCAGGCTGGACTTACCCTCCATAGCAGCAATGATCTTGATATCCAGCAGCAGCCCCAGCAGATGACCCTTGTTATAATAGGATATGGTTGAATTGCTGGAGTGCTCGTTTGATCGATAATATTTTATCCAGGCATCAAAACTGGACTCAGCCACGGACTGGTGATGTTTCCCGGGCCGGGATTCCAGGGTGTTAATCTCATCTTTCAATACGTCCAGATAGGCTGCTTTGTCCACATGTCCAATGCGTTGCAAAATGAGTTCATCATAATAGCTGGTGAAGCCCTCAGCCATCCAGAGCTCATCCAGATAATTTTCCTGGTCATAGTCAAAACTGGCGACACCCTGGGGGGCGAGACGTTTTACGTTCCAGGTGTGGAAAAATTCGTGGGCCACCAGTGACAGAAAACTTTTATAGCGTTCATCATCATTGAAGGACCAGCGTCGGATAAAATTAACGGAGGAGTTGGCGTGTTCCAGACCCCCGCGACCTTCTTCTACATGAAAAATGAAGCTGTAATGATCATAAGGTAGACCACCGAATATTTTAGCCTCTGCTTCAATGATCTTTGTAAAATCACTGACCAAAACTGAATCAGCATAATTGCTGGCACCGTACAATGCCATGACATGGGGTTTTCCCAAAACCTCAAAGTTTACGATATGCTGGTTTCCCAACTCCAGGGGAGAGTCAACCAACTCATCATAATCCTTCGCAATGAAATCCACATTCCCAGGCTGGTTAAATGGTTCCAGAGCCGTTGTGATCTCTGACCAGTTACCTGGCAGATCGATGTGAAGATGGTGTTTCCGCTGCTGGTTCTTTTCCCAGTACATGAGGACACTGGCAGGGACGACCAGAGCATGGTCGGCGTTGAGATAGCTGGTTCGTACACTATGTTCAAAGGCATACACTCGATATGTAACAATGATATCCTGACTACCCTTGCCGTCAATCTGCCAATGATTCTTATCGATTTTTTTGATCTTTAAAACGGTGTCATCTGTACTGCGGGCGCTGATATCCTGGACATTTCTGGCATATTCTCTCACCAGATATGAGCCTGGTGTCCAGACTGGAAGTGCAACTACCTCGGTTCCCCTGGACCCCTCAAGTCGCATCTCAACTTCAAAGAGATGGGTGTGGGGTTCTGACATGGACAAGTTGTAGTGGATGCTTTTGGCCCACAAACTTGATGAGATTAGAATCAGAACACATATATATTTTGCCGTAAAACGCATGAAGCTCCCCTGAATAAAGTTTGTCCTCAAAATATGCCCTGAAATGAAATCGTGGCAAGGGTTGTTGTGGGTCATTCATCTGGCAAGGATTGCCAAGTAGGGGGGTCATCCCAGCCAGGATTCGAATCCTGGCTTGGTTTATATTATTTATGCGAT
>JACKQG010000969.1_pt1 | contig 40394 bp, 43 predicted proteins | sample 8237621 | NCBI WGS metagenome assembly JACKQG01 (sample SAMN15677084, study PRJNA649215) | marine metagenome | biome: marine; feature: Black Sea; material: saline water; isolation source: suspended particulate matter (SPM) from the Black Sea western gyre | collected 2013-06-09/2013-06-10 | depth... | reverse complement strand
TTATTCAACATTTCGATGTGTACCTACCGTTGATGCAAAACTGTCAGGTGGCTAGATAATTCTTTTAGTATTCTAACGAGCTAATTCCATTCAGGATATCCCAACGATGTGTAGCGGTAATCCAACGGACAGAGCCTGTCAGACCGCTTACAACGAGACTTTCTGTGCGGGCAGTATTGCTAAAGTATTTTACGCCTTTCATCAGCTCCCCATCTGTGATCCCTGTTGCGGCAAAGAAGACATCGTCTGAGGCGACAAGATCAGTCATTGTCAGCACCTTCTCAAAATCGTACCCAGCCTCACGTCCAAGTGCGAGTTCCCTCTCATCGCGGGCGTAGAGCTTACCCTGGATCTCACCACCCATCGCATGGAGGGCGCAGGTCGCCAAAACACCTTCAGGCGTACCACCAATACCGATGAGAATATCAATACCCGTATCCGGGAGGCAGGTCATCAAGGCGGCGGCCACATCCCCATCCGGAATTTGCCGAAGGCGGGCTCCCGCGTTGCGAATCTCGGCAATCAAATTTTCGTGGCGAGGGCGGTCAAGGACAACAGCGGTCAGATCGGCTATTTTTTTACCAAGTGCCTTTGCAACAGCTTTGAGGTTATCAATGACTGGCGCATCAATATCAATTTTCCCTTTGGCAGCAGGCCCAACTGCGATCTTGTGCATATAGACAAAGGGGCCAGGATCAAACATGGTCTCGCGCGGGGCAACAGCAACCGTCGCAATTGCATTTAAACGCCCATAAGCCAGAGGTCGAGTCCCGTCAATGGGATCAACAGCCACGTCAACATCCGGGTAGTTTCCGTTCCCCACTCTTTCGCCGTTATAGAGCATCGGGGCCTCATCTTTTTCACCTTCCCCGATAACGATGATCCCATCCATATCCACTGTTTTTAATACCAGGCGCATCGCATCGACTGCGGCAGCGTCTGCTTCTTCCTTATTGCCGCGCCCCATAAAGCGGCCTGCTCCCAATGCCCCGGCCTCAGTGACCCGTACAAGGTCTAGCGCTAAATTGCGAGTCGGTTTACGCTTTTCAGGGATTTCCATTTATATCGTCTCCAATAATCTTCTTTAGCTAAAAAACCAGATAATAAGGTAGTAGCCCAGTGCGGATCCCCACAGCCAGGTATCAATGCGGTCAAAAACGCCGCCGTGCCCGGGGAAAATATGGCTGGAATCTTTGATCCCAGCCTGTCTTTTTATCATGCTTTCGCCCAGATCGCCAAGTGTGGTAAATAGCGCCATCACGAGGCCGATCAAGGCGCCATTAAGCAAAGTGATATTCAGGTTATCTCTCCAAAGCCAGGCAAAAAGAACACCGCTCAGGGTACCAAAAAGAACACCACCCCAATAACCTTCCCATGTTTTTTTAGGACTTAAACGAGGGCTAAGCTTATGTTTCCCAAAATTTTTCCCGATAAAATAAGCCCCTGAATCTGCGAACCAGACAGCAGGCAATACGAGGAAAAACCACCACAGCCCCTGAGGCAGCTCACGTAATTTGACGAGATACGAGCCGATCCACCCCAGATAAACCATACCTGCTACCGTTATGGCAAAATCTCCTGCCGCCTGATCTCGTCCGCTCTCAAATGCGAACAGATGATAGGCCATCGCAAGAAGAACAAAGAAAGTCAGGACAGCGCTCTCATAGGCCGGAAAAACCGTCCGTGCGATCAAAATCCCGAAAACACCGCCAACTGTCAGGACTGCTGAAGGCTGGTGTTGTGCTCCGCGCATCAAATTTACATATTCCCACGAGGCATATACCAGGAAGAAGGCCATCATCAGCCAAAAATAAATACCCCCGTATATTGATGCAGGGAGTCCGATTGCAGCAAGAACGAGGGCAGTTATAAAACGTTTTAATAACATGGTTTACTCATAGAACTCATCCGAGACTCCTCCAAAGCGGCGGTCGCGTTGGGTATAGGTTTCCAATGCCTTTGCAAATTCTTCCTGGTCAAAATCAGGCCAGAAGGTGGGGGTGATATACCATTCTGCGTAGGCGCTTTGCCAGATCAAAAAATTACTGGTGCGCAATTCTCCCGAGGTGCGAATGACCAGATCCGGGTCGGGGGTGCCAGCCGTAAAAAGATATTGGCTGACAAGCTCTATATTGACTTCATCAGGAGAAATACCATCTCGGAGCATATTTTGTACAGCGTAAACGATCTCATCCCGACCGCCGTAGTTAAAGGCAATATTGAGGATCAAACGTTGATTATCTTTGGTCAGATCGATTGCCGCCAATACTTTTTTTCGCAGCTTTGGTGAAAGTTTTTCGAGCCGCCCAATATGGCGTAGCTGAACGCCTTCCTGGTGAAGCTCGTCCAGTTCGCGGTCGATGACCTCTTCAAAGATATACATTAACCCTTTTACTTCTGCAGCAGGACGTCCCCAGTTTTCTGTGGAGAAAGCGTAAATGGTGAGATATTCCACCCCAAATTCGACACTGGCGCGGATCACCCGGCGCAGGTTCTCTGTACCGGCGCGGTGGCCAGCGAGACGCGGCAAACCACGCGACAATGCCCAACGGCCGTTACCATCCATGATGATGGCAACATGCCGGGGCATTTTTTCGGGCGGTGCTTGAAGATTTTCGCCCATAATTTTCTTAGACTTCTAAAACTTCAGATTCTTTGGAGTCACACAGACGGTCAACTTCTTCAATAAAGTGATCGGTTTCTTTCTGGATATCTTTTTCTCCCTGTTCCTGATCGTCTTCTGAAATGAGCTTTTCAGTTTCGAAATCACGAAGATCGCGCATTAAATCGCGGCGAATATTGCGGATGGAAATTCTGGCATCTTCGGCACGGCTTTTAACGACTTTTACCAGGTCTTTGCGACGATCTTCTGTTAACGGTGGCAGGTTCAGGCGCACGACCTTCCCGTCATTATTGGGAGTCAGGCCGAGGTCCGAGGCCAGGATTCCACGTTCAATTTCTTTTAGAGTCGAGGGGTCAAAGGGTCTGATCAAAAGAGAGCGTGGCTCGGGAACGCTAATCGAGGCCAATTGCTGTAGCGGGGTGGGAACCTCATAGTAATCAACGTGAAGATTTTCAACCAACGCAGGAGAGGCTCTCCCTGTGCGAATACGAGATAAGTCGCTTTCCAATGATTGAATGGCTCCCTGCATCCGTTTTTTGGCGTCTGCATTTATGTCGTTTAGCACAGCGGCCTCCTATTTTTCAGAGTGAATTTTCCACCCATAAGGATACCCTAAAACGATGAAATTTACCACGCCCGCAGAAATCGCGAGAGTTTTTTAGAGAATTTGAGAGGCTGTTTTGCGAACCTATTCAGCTTTGGAATATAGTACATCGTAAAGGTAGTTTTTTACAAAAAATCAGTCCCTGAGCGGAGCTCTTCCCTTCGATCATCGCTCCGCTCAGGGACTGGGAATGCTTTATTAAACAACTTGTTTTACAGTGAAATAAGTCTTTCCCATAAAAACTAAGCGCTTACAATTGTGCCGATTTGCTCACCCTGCAAGGCAGCCCGAAGACCTGCCTGGTCCCAAAGGTTGAGGACCAGGATCGGCATTTCATTATCCATACAGAGAGAAATGGCGGTGCTGTCCATTACATTGAGACGGCGATTGAGGACATCAATATAGGTGAGTTGATCGAATTTGACAGCGTCCGGGTTGCTTTTTGGATCGGAATCATAGACCCCATCTACCTTTGTCGCTTTGATGAGCACATCTGCCCCAACTTCCATCGCCCTTAAGGCCGCCGCTGTGTCGGTGGAGAAGTAGGGATTTCCTGTTCCTGCACCGAGAATGACAACGCGTCCTTTTTCAAGGTGCCGGATCGCACGCCGCCGGATATAGGGTTCTGCGACGGTTTTCATCTCTATCGCCGTTTGAACACGGGTGGTAATGCCACTCCGTTCGAGGGCATCCATGAGCGTCATGGCGTTCATCACGGTTGCCAGCATGCCCATATAGTCTGCGGTGGCACGATCCATACCGCGATCCAGGCCTTGTTTACCACGCCAGAGGTTTCCCGCGCCGATCACAACCGCGATCTCGATCCCCATTTCGTGAATATCTTTGATCTGCCGGGCAATTGCCTCGGCTTCTGAAACATCAATCCCGTAGCCTGAGGGAGAGGCCAATGCCTCACCGCTCAACTTTAGCAAGACCCGTTTATATTTTGCTTCGCTCATGGACACTCCTCTTGATGTGAATGGTCTTCTTTAGAAAAAAGGTCAACCAAATGGTTGACCTTTTTAAATTTAGTCGGCGAGGTGCTCACCCAACTCCCAGCGCTGAAAGCGCCGAATGACAATATTTTCGCCAAGGGAGCCGACATTTTCCATCACAAGATCTTTAATGGTCAGGTTGTCGTCACGAATATATTTTTGCTGCATCAGGCAAACTTCTTCTTTATACTTTTTTAATCTTCCTTCAACAATTTTGTCGATGATATTTTCAGGCTTACCCTCTTCCAATGAGCGTTTGCGGGCAATATCAGCCTCGTGCTCAAGAACATCAGCAGGAACATCATCTTCTGTAACGAAGAGCGGGGAGGCAGCTGCAATTTGCAAAGCTATTTCATGGGCCAGGTTGCGGAAAGTTTCGCCACGGGCAACAAAATCGGTTTCGCAGTTGATCTCAAGCATCACACCGACACGCCCATCACCATGGGAATACAATTCAACAACGCCATCAGAGGCATCACGGTCAGCACGTTTGGCAGCTTTCGCCATTCCTTTTTCACGCAAAAAATCAATCGCTTTTTTATAGTCGCCGTCGGCCTCTTGCAGCGCTTTTCGACATTCGAGAATTCCAACGCCGGTTGTGGCGCGCAGCTCCCGGATCATTTCAGTTGTGATTTCCATAGGTCCTCTTTTTTAATTAGCAGGAATTATTCTGCTTTTTCTTCTTCGTCTTTCTTGGTTGCGGCTTTGGCTTTAGGAGCAGCTTTTTTCTTTGCTGGTGCTTTCTTGGCCTTGGGAGCAGCCTTTTCCTCTTCCTTGGCGTCCTCAGCCTCTGCCGCAGCTTTTTTCTTTGCTGGTGCTTTCTTGGCCTTGGGAGCAGCCTTTTTCTCTTCCTTGGCGTCCTCAGCCTCTGCCGCAGCTTTTTTCTTTGCTGGTGCTTTCTTGGCCTTGGGAGCAGCCTTTTTCTCTTCCTTGGCGTCCTCAGCCTCTGCCGCAGCTTTTTTCTTTGCTGGTGCTTTCTTGGCCTTGGGAGCAGCCTTTTCCTCATCCTTGGCTTCTTCAGTCTCGGGAGCAGCTTTTACCTCTTCCTTGGCGGCATCAGCTTTAGGAGCAGCTTCTTCCTCTACCTTGGCGGCCTCAGCTTTAGGAGCGGCCTTTTTCTCTTCCTTGGCTTCTTCAGCCGCAGGAGTAGCTTTTTCCTCTTCTTTGGCTTCAGCAGCTTTTTCTTCCTTGGCTTCAGCAGCTTCACGCTCTGCACTCATTTTCTCAAGGGTCGCTGCACCGAGTAATTCCTCGTCGCTCAGGTCAGAAGCATCCGCAACAGGGGCAACTTCCTTACGCTGCGATCCCTTTCCCTTGTCAGGCATGGCTTCAGCAGCAGCCTGGGCTTCTGCCTCCTCTTCCTGGCGGGCAGATTTTCCTTCGAGGACAGCATTTGCCATTGTGCCAACGATCAATTTGATGGCGCGAATGGCATCGTCATTCGAGGGGATCACATAGTCAATATAGCGAGGGTCATAGTTCGTATCTGCCATCGCAATGACAGGAATTTTAAGCAAGTTTGCTTCGTGGATTGCGGCTTGTTCACGTCCAATATCTACAACAAAGAGTAATTGGGGTACTTTTTTCATCGTCAACAAACCAGAAAGGCGATGATGTAGTCTGTCGATCTGACGCTGGATCATCAAGCCCTCTTTTTTAGATAATAACTCAACTTCTCCGCTTGCCTGCATGGTTTCCAATCGTTCCAATTCCTGGATGCGCAGGTAAATGGTCGGCCAGTTGGTGAGCGAACCACCCAGCCAGCGTTCGTTGACGTACGGCATGCCACAGCGGGAAGCCTCATCGGCAACGGTTTGCTGGGCCTGACGTTTGGTGCCGACAAAGAGAATTTCACCGCCATTTGCAATAGCTTTACTAACGATGCCATAAACTTCGTGGATGGATTTTACAGTTTGCTGCAGATCAATAATGTGGATGCCGTTGCGCTCGGTGAAGATATAGGGTTTCATCTTCGGATGCCAACGATTGGTACGGTGCCCGAAGTGGACGCCGCTTTCAAGCAAGGCTTTCATAGAGATAACTGCCATTAGAGAATACTCCTTTTGCGTTTTTCCTCCGTCTCCTTCACCCTCACCCTGACCGCGTTCTTTTCGATCCGCGGCACGCAAGGCAAGTCCAGAGACGTGTGTGATATGCTCTCCGCCCACGGCGGGAGCGGCGATTAGTATACCATAGTTTTACTGGCTGACTGGGTGATATTTATTCAAATAAGACTTACGCAAAATACTTTTTTCTAGCAGCAACGCAGAGCATTGCTGTCAGTCTATAGTACCCGAACGCAGGGCATTGGGACAAAGTCTATTAAAATGCGTAAGTCCTATAAAAGAACAAGGGTTCTGGTGATATCACCAGAACCCTTGTTTTTATTATATTGCAGTAGATTGGCTATGCAGTTTCTGCCTGATTTGAACAACCTGTCGACGGAGATTTTCGTCACTTTCCAGCAAATCTGTGATTTTATCAATGGCATAGATAACTGTCGTATGATCACGCCCTCCCAATATTTTACCGATCTGGGGCAGTGAGATGTCGGCCTCCCGACGCAGCAGATACATGGCGATCTGCCTCGGCAAGGCGACCGCCCTTGAGCGATCCCGGCTGATCAAACGCTCAGTCGTAAGATTGAAGGATGCCGCAACCAAATCCACAACACGCTGGGGTTGGATCTCGGATGAAATGGGAAGGAGATCTGCCAACGCAATCTCTGCCAATTCAGGGGTGACCGATGTACCGCTCAATTCTGCAAAGGCGACGACGCGATTAAAGGCGCCTTCCAATTCGCGAATATTGGATTGAATGCGCTGGGCAATCACCTCCAATATTTCGTCGGGAACGTGATGCCCGGAACGCTCTGCCTTATAACGCAGGATCGCCTGGCGGGTTTCAAGATCGGGGGGTTGAATATCAGCGGTAAGTCCCCACTCAAACCGGGAGCGAAGACGTTCCTCGAGAGTGCCCATTGATTTTGGAAGACGGTCAGAGGAGACAATGATCTGCTTGTCTTGTCCATGCAGGGTGTTGAAGGTATGAAAAAACTCTTCCTGGGTTGATTCTTTTCCAGCGATGAATTGGATATCATCCACGAGGAGGACATCGGCGGTGCGATACTTATCCCGGAAGGCGGGAGTGGTTTGCGTGCGGATGGCGTTGATCAGGTCGTTCGTGAATTCTTCGGATGAAACATAGAGGATATTCAACCCACGGGAAACACAGGCATTGCCTATGGCGTGGAGAAGATGGGTTTTGCCCAGCCCAACCCCTCCGTAAAGGAAGAGAGGATTGTAAGCGCGGGCTGGTTTTTCAGCAACAGCCTGACAGGCTGCGTGGGCAAGGCGGTTTCCCGCCCCAACGACGAAGTTATCGAATGTGTAACGGGGGTTTAGGCTGGAATGAGCAGGTTGAAGGGCGGGCGTTTCGCTTTCTTCTTCTACAAATTCTTGCTCATTCTCTACTGTCTCCATTTTTTCAATCTGGGAGACAACAAAGTCCACATCCACCGTACGGTTCATGACACCGACAAGGAGGCGGCTAACGGTGCTTGCAAGACGGCTTTCAAGCCAGTCACGAGCATAGGCATTTTGTACGCCAACGGTAAAGTGACCGTCTACGTAACTCATGGGGCGGGTATCACGCACCCAGGTATCATACGAAGCTCTCGGCATTTCCATTTGTAGTTGACCAAGTACTGTTTGCCAGGCTATATTTGCATCCATGCACATTCTCCACTATTTACGCCCCTGGGAAAGGAGGGTATATAAAACAAGTCCCCTGAATGAAGGTTGGGGGGTAAAAAATATTATTTTGTTGTTTACTTATTTAACTTTTAATTGGAGAAGGATTTCGCTTTTTGCATTACAGAAGTCCTTTTTGAACCGCCCTGATTGTAGCAAAAAATATCCTTTTTTTCTACACGTCAAACCTACGATATCTTAAAAACTTCTGATACTTTAAGGTTACCCAACCTTAAAAATCTCTAAAGGGAAATAAACCATCCGCATTTTTTAATAGAATATTTGTTTCATCCACTAAGCTGACTCAACCATTTGGACACCCCCCATATATGGGGGGTTAATTGTCATGGGTGTTCAGGGGGTTTGAGGAACCTTAAATAATTGTAATTCGTAAAATAATTTTGGACTTGTTGTGAAACACTGAATTCAGGGATTCGTTTTCCAGAGAGCATCTTCGTCATCGCTTTTGCTTCTTTTTTTCAAGAGGCAGCCATGCCAGGATGGTCGTGCCTTCGCCTGGAGCAGAAGTAATTTCGACATCGCCGTTCACATTCCGAGCACGGGTATGGATATTGGAGAGGCCATGCCCGAGGGTCATACTCATTTTATCAATATCAAATCCCTTGCCATTATCTTCGATTTCCATCAGGACTCGCTCTGGTGTTGTCCAAAGATTAACGCTGACACGCTTGGCCTGTGCGTGCTTGGCGGTATTGGCAAGCGCTTCCTGGCAAATATGGAAAAGAGCCAGGGCATCATTATGCTGGATGTTTGCAACATCTTTTTCCTTACCGGTCAGCATCGCTTCTGAGAGGGTATTGACCCGGTATTCTGTCAATAGGCGGCGAAGGCCAACCAGGAGATTCTCTTCTCCCAATTGACGAGGGCGAAGATCGAGAATATAGGTACGTAAATCACGAATGGCTTTATTTAACCCTTCAGTGGCTTGTTTAATACCTTCCTTTGCCTGGACAGGATTTTCGTCTACCAGGTGAATAATATTCTCCAGCGATAAGCCTACACCAAAAATCGATTGGATTACTCCATCATGCATATCCATACCGATCCGTTCACGTTCTTCGAGCACTGCCAAACGGCGGGCATTACTATGCATGCGGGAATTATCAATGGCAAGTCCGGCCCAATTGCCGACGGCTGTCAAAAGTTGGATGCTGCGATCATCAATAGCCTCATCGCCTCGTTTGGCGATGCCGAGAACGCCGATCATCTTTTCACCAGAGGTGAGCGGCAGACAGGCAAATTGACGGAAGCCCGCCTCCACCACGGCTGACCGAAGGTATCGCATATCCTTGGAAAGATCTTCACTGACCAGTGTTCTGTTTTCTGCTGCTACAATGCCTACAAATCCTTCCCCCAGTTTAAAACGGCTCTGTGTCCAGAAGGCTTTAGCCGCTTCTCCACGATGGAGAATAAGTCGCAGGGTTTCGGTTTCTTCATCTAAAAGAAATATTTCTCCTGCTTCCACATTCAAATAATCCATCACCAATGCAAGCGTTTTATTAACGATCTCATCCAGCCCCAAAGTGGGTACCAACGCGGATGCGACATCGTTTAACAAGGTTAAATCTTCACTGCGCTGGGTGAGGGTAATATCGCGCTCACGCAAATTATCATAAAGACGTGCATTCTGGATCGCTGCGGCGGCATATCCTGCCAACATTTGAACAATCTGTTCATCTTCTACGCTGAATTCATTGGCGCCGATTTTATTTGTCAGGTAGATCTGCCCGAGTTGATGTTTCGCGGCAAGGATGGGTACGCCCAAAAAAGAGTCCATCGGTGGATGGTTTTCAGGGAAGCCGACACTGCGTGGATCATCACCCAAAACTGGCAGACGGATCGGCTCTTCGGTATCCCTTAATATGCCCAACAGCCCTAAGCCTTTTGGCTCATGTGGTATTTTCTTAATGATGCCTTCGTCAAGTCCATCTGAAACGAATTTTAATAAATTCCCCTGATCATCCAAAATTGCTAACGCAGCATATTTCGCTTCTGCCTGTTCTCTTGCGACAATAGCAATTCGCTTGAGCAAGGTATCCAGCGAAACATCTTTAATCAAATCCAAATTGGCGCGGTGCAAAGCCAGCAAACGGTCTTGCAGTTGTTCACAAGATAATGTCATAATGCTCCTCAAGGGATATTATATCTACTTTGATAGCTTTTGCCAGCACTTCTTCATAAAATCAAGAAGTAATCTCTCAAAGCTCTCCAAATCCAAAGGTCCCAAAAAGGAAATGACCAATTCTCGTATACCCGGATTTTACAAACTCTCTTTAGATCAAAAACTGGACGCCCTTGCCAAAGCCGCAGGTATGGATTTGGATTTGCTGACCCCGCTCCTTACCTCGGGCTTGCTGACCACGCAAGAAGCTGACCTGATGGTCGAAAACGTGGTTGCCACGCATAATCTACCCCTCGGCATCGGCCTGAACTTTACCATCAACGGCATCGACAGGTTGATCCCGATGGTGATCGAAGAGCCTTCGGTTGTGGCGGGTGCCTCCTTTATGGCAAAGTTGGCCCGCACAGGCGGCGGATTTCATGCAACTTCCTCTGCCCCGGAGATGATCGGCCAGATCCAAATCCTCGATGTGGACGACATCCCCGCCGCGATCATGGCAATCGAGGGAGAGCGCGGATCTCTACTTGCCCAAGCAGACCAAATTGATCCCATCCTGAAAGAACTCGGCGGCGGCGCACGGGACCTGGAAATCCGCGTGATCGAGGATTCCCCCATTGGTGCATTTCTTGTTCTTCATCTGATTTACGATGTCCGTGATGCGATGGGTGCCAACGCCGTAAACACCGCTTGCGAAAAACTTGCGCCGCGTCTCGAAGAACTCACTGGCGGACGTGTTCATCTTCGTATTCTTTCGAATCTCTCTGACAGGCGTCTTGCAAAAGTAAAATGTACTATTCCTGTGGATGAGTTGGCATTTGAGACATCCCCTCATCCTAACCTTCTCCCAAGGGGAGAAGGGACAAGTCCCCTCTCCCCCCGGGAGAGGGCGGAGGGTGAGGGCATAAGAAACTACACCGGCGAAGAGGTCCGCGATGGGATCATCGAAGCCTGGGCATTTGCTGCTGTCGATCCTTACCGTGCCGCAACGCACAACAAAGGCATCATGAACGGCGTGGATGCGGTCGTCATCGCCACCGGAAATGACTGGCGCGCCATCGAAGCAGGCGCACATGCCTTTGCCGCCCGAGATGGGAAATATACATCTCTCTCCACCTGGGGGCAGGATGGCGATGGCAATCTCGTCGGCACCCTGGAAATGCCGATGGCAGTCGGCATCGTCGGAGGAGCGACCAGGGTGCATCCCACCGCACAAATTGCCCTCAAGTTGATGAAGGTAAATACAGCATCTGAATTAGCTGAAATTATTGTTGCCGTAGGATTGGCGCAAAATCTGGCCGCCCTGCGCGCCCTCGCCACCGAGGGCATCCAACGCGGACATATGTCCCTGCATGCGCGACAGGTCGCTATTGCGGCAGGCGCGAGCGGAGAGCTGGTTGAGCAGGTCGCCGCACAGATGGTGGCGGAAAAAATGGTGCGGATTGATCGGGCGGAAGAAATATTAAAAAAGAAAAAACCGATTATTCGATAATCGAATAATCGAACATCAAATCTCGAATTACGCAATACTCGGAGAAATAATGACTGAAAAGAAAAATCTTTTACTCAAACCCTCCCGCCCGGTCGGGATCATTGGCTACGGCGCATATGTGCCCCGTTACCGCCTCCCCGCGACGGAGATCCTCCGCGTCTGGAAGGGTAGCAAGGGCGGTGTACCGATCAAAGAAAAGAGCGTCCCCGGTCTCGATGAGGATGTGGCCACCATGTCCATCGAAGCCGCCCGGAATGCGATCAAACGCGCCGGGATTCATGCCCACCAGTTACGCGCTGTTTGGGTCGGCTCTGAATCTCATCCATACGCGGTCAAGCCCACTTCCACGATCGTTGCGGAAGCCATCGGCGCAGTCCCCCACGTCCAGGCTGGTGACTGGGAATTCGCCTGCAAAGCGGGGACGGAAGCCTTTGTCGCCGCGATGGGATTTGTCGGCTCAGAGATGGCGGATTATGCCATGGCTATCGGTATGGATACCGCGCAGGGCAAGCCCGGGAGCGCACTCGAATATACCGCTGCTGCGGGCGGGGCGGCTTTTATCGTTGGCCCGTCGGAAGAGTCTTTGGCCATCGTTGAAGCCTCTTATTCCTATGTTACCGATACCCCCGACTTCTGGCGGCGTGCCGACCAGAAATATCCTGAACATGGTTCACGTTTTACCGGAGAACCGGCTTACTTTGAGCATAGCAGCAAGGCCGCCAGCACCCTGATGGAGGCGATGGGGACGACGCCCAAAGATTATCAGTGGGCGATCTTCCATCAGCCAAATGCCAAATTCCCCATGCGGGTTGCGAAAATGCTGGGTTTCTCAAAAGAACAGATCGAGCCGGGCCTGCTATCTCCAATGATCGGCAATACCTATTCTGGCGCGGCGATCATCGGCCTGACCGCAACGCTCGATATTGCCAGGCCCGGCGACCGTATCCTGATGACCTCCTTCGGTTCAGGTGCAGGCTCGGATGCGATCTCACTGACCGTCACGGACAAGCTGCTCGAGCGCCGAGACCTTGCGCTGAAAACCCAGGACTATATCGCTCGTCGCAAAGAAATTGATTATGCAACCTATGCGCGGATGCGAGGCAAGATAACGGTCAAATAGAAAGTGAATAGTTAGAAGTTTTTTTTCCTTCATCACTTGTCACTTCTCACTCATCCCCTCACTTTCTACACATCTCAAATGCTCCACAAAGAAGGAAGACCCTTATGACAGAATCAATCGTAATCGCCGGCATCGGTCAGACCGCCGTCGGCGAGCATTGGGAATTTTCAATTCGCGAGCTGGCCCATTTCGCCCTCGAAGCCGCGATCAAAGACGCGGGCGGGTTGCGCCCCCAGGCGCTTTTTGTCGGCAATATGCTCGCTCCCAACCTCTCCAAACAAGCCCACCTCGGCGCGCTAATTGCCGATTTTAGCGGGTTGATCGGTATCGAAGCGGTCAGCATCGAAGCAGCTGGAGCCTCCGGCGGCGCTGCGCTCCGTCAGGGCTATCTGGCCGTAAAAAGCGGCATGGTAGATGTAGCCCTCGTCGTTGGCGTCGAAAAATTTACAGACATGGTTGACGCAGGCGTAGAAGATGCCCTTGCCACCGCCACAGATAGCGATTTTGAAGCCGTGCAGGGGCTCACCCCCACCTCGCAGGCCGCCATACTCATGCGCCGCTACCTGCACGAGTTTGATGTCCCCGCAGATGGATTGGCCGGATTTCCCGTCACGGCCCACGCCAACGCGGTATCCAATCCCAACGCCATGTTCCAACGTGCGATCAAGGCCGAGACCTACGCGCGCGCGGGTATGATCAGCGAACCGCTAAATATATTTGATGCCGCGCCTACAGCGGATGGCGCAGCCGCGATCATTTTGACTCGCTCCAAACTTTTGCCTGCTAATTCTCATCATCCGCTCGTCCGGATCTCCGGGTCTGCTTCCTCTTCAGGAATGCTGAGCCTGCACGACAGGCGTGATCCGCTAAGCTTTGACGCAGCGAAACGTTCCGTTGAAGCAGCGCTCCAAAAGGCAGACGTGACTCGCGAACAGATCAGCTTCTTTGAATATCACGATGCCTACTCGATCTACGCCGCCCTTTCATTAGAAGCGGCTGGATTTGCCGAACGTGGCAAAGGCTGGGAGTTGGCCCGCGATGGCGAGATCGCACTAAATGGATCAATTCCTTGCGCCACCAGTGGTGGCTTGAAGGCGCGTGGTTTCCCTGGCGGTGCTACGGGTGTCTACCAGGCTGTCGAAGCAGCCAGCAGGCTCAGGGCCGAGAACAGGACGGACGAAGTCGCCCTGATCCAATCGTTGGGCGGGCCAGCAGCTACTGCGGTCACACATGTGCTAACCAGGGAATAATATCTCTGAACACAAAAACTTCGGAAGTCTTTTATTAGTCACAACTCCGCCACCAAACTCCGGTACATTCCGGCAATATTTGCCAGTTTTCTTTAACAACTTTTTTCCCCATCTCTTCGCCAAAGAAAAAAGTAGCCAGCTCTTCGGCCTCTTCCAGTGATGAAAATTGATAATCTGTCCGCAGCCAACTTGACTGGAAACCTGCTTCAGCAAGCCATTCGAAATAGCCAGCAAGATGCTCCGGTGGATTCGGCTTCTCGTTTCCCGTACCCATTGTTTCAAAAATGATCACACTTCCGCCCGGCCGTAAAATTCGCCGGATCTCTTTGAGTCCATCGTCCAACGCGGATTTCCACCCCTCACCGCTCCAAACCGCCAGATAACAAAAGCTCCAGCCGCCCCGTCCCCACACCGAGGTCGACCACGTCCAAATCCTCGAGCGAAACGAGTTTCTCGATTTCTCGCAGGATATTGCCCTGATAATCCTCACGCTGGATAAGGCGTTCATACTGATCAGCATATTTTTGATAGACTTCTTTTTCTGTTGGCATAGTGTAAGTGCCCTCTACACAGAAATAATACCATCCTGCAGAATTGAGTCTACTCTTATCAATCTCTAAGTCTAGATTAATACAAATCCGACCTGAGTTGTGCTATTATAAGATTGTACGTTTTTATTGGTATTTGAAGAAAAGGAGAAATAATGCATAAGTTTGCTTGCAAGGATCTTGGGATTGATTGCGAATTTTCCGCAACTGGGGAAAATAAAGAAGAAACATTACAAAAAGCCATGGCTCATGGTGGTGTGGTACATAAGGATCTTATGGAAGGTCAAACCGAAGAGCAGAAGGCCGGATTTGACAAAATGCTATACGATTCAATTCAACCCGTATAACCCCTCATGGCTTAAATCAAAAGGCTCCGACTGAGAAATCGGAGCCTTTTGATTTAAGCCATATTTTATTCTTTTTTCGGAAAGACCTCAACGCTTCCCGGGTCTTTTGCAGGATCCTTTTTGTATGTGATCACCCTCTGCGGGAAGGGGATGACAATCCCGGCTTTGTTCAGGCTGTTATATATGGCCGTATTAACCCTATCGAACATACGTCGCGTATCAATATAGGACTCGAGCCACCAACGGACCCGGAAGGTGATTGCTGAATCACCAAATTCCAGAAATAACGCTTCCACGGGGCGATTTGGCAAAACCCCCTCAACCTGGCGCACCGCATCCACAATGATCTGGCGCGCCTGCTCAATATCTGAACCATAGGCAATCCCAATATGGATCTGGATACGATATTGCGTATCGGGAAAGGAATGGTTGACAATCAGACTCTTGGACATAACTGAGTTTGGTATAATCACCATGCGGTTATCAAGGGTGCGGATGCGCGTACTGCGCAGCCCGATATCAACCACATCCCCCCAGGTACTCAAATCCTGTACTTCAATCCGATCTCCAATTCTATAGGGGCGATCCATCATAATTACGAATCCGCTGATAGTATCGGATAAAGCCGCTTGCGCTGCAAGAGCAATTGCAAGTGAACCAATCCCCAAGGTGGCAACCATACCACCGACTTCAATCTCAAAAAAATCCAGCAAAATGATCGCAAAAATAACCACTACCAAGATCAAGAGCACGCGTCTCAAAAAAGGCATTAATCGCTCAGCAAGCTCTACCTCGTCCGTAGAGCTCAATTGCTTTTCGTACCATTTGCCAATATTGGAAACCAATCTCCATGTTATGGAAAAACCGGTCAATCAATAGAGCACATAGAAGGTTGGCTCAAGATTAAAGCTGAGTGCTGAAACAAAAAAATCCAGACGGGTAAGAGAAAACTGGAATGCATAGACTACGGCCAGCCAATAGAGGGGTGCTGTTAATGTATCCAACAGGACATCATCGAATGTGGTTTTTGTAGAGCGGGTAAAACGACGAATAATGCGGCTGAACAGCATCTTGATCAGCCAGCGTCCTAGAAAAACCGTAAAAAGAATGATCAGGATTGAGATTCCAATCCCAATCCATTGCGTGCTTATAATTTCTTCCCAATCCATGCTTTTTCACTTCTATTGATACTTTATCAGGACTTACGCAAAATACCTTTTTTCTCGCCGCAACGCTCTGCGTTGTAGCTTGTCTACAATACCCCAACGCAGAGCGTTGGGATTAGGACTATAAAAATGCGTAAGTCCTACTCTTTGTATTGACGAATGATGGCCATAGAGATTCTTCTAAGTTCGATTATCCCATAAATTGCATCCGTATGGACGTTTAAAAATTAGACACATGCTACACCTCGAATCTAATTTAAAAAAAGGGGCAGATTTTATACACTGGTGAGTTTTTCCCCACCTCCCCTCCCCCGCCTTATTTACGTTTTGGATAAATTGAAATGCTTGGCGGGGGAGGAAGGATTCTAAGGTGCTTTATATTTAGCAGAGATAAGCATTTATGCTTCGAGTAGATCGATTTCAGAATCCTCTGTTAATGCGGGTAAGGCTTTGATCTCACGATAGGTGAGCGTCCAAACAGTGGATGCATAGATTTGTTGCCAGGCTGTCAGCAAGATCCAGGGGGAGAAAGCCAGGGTCAAAAAGAGGGGCAGGATAAAGATGCCTCCAACGATCCAGGGCAGTGGCCCACTCAGGAAGAGGCTGAAAAAGCCGACCAGGAGCATGCCCGGGATGGCCGCGATCACAGCGCCAAATATTGCTGTGAAAAACGCAACCGGAAGCAGGACAAAGAGAGAGATGAACGATACGATCATCCAGACAATCCCCAACCCCATCATGATCAGCCACATCAGGCCGATATTCTTCCAGTTTTCACGTGCCATTGCAAAGCCACGGCGAAGCGATGCTCGTACGCCAAGATCCTCAAGAACTGCTGCACGCCAGAAGAATTGTCGCAGCAGTACCAATACAGCCATCACAAGGATGGTGACAAAAATAATCAGGAAAGTAAATCCGATTAGCGCGACCATACCAGCGATAGCAAACTGTTCTCCATCACTCATAACTGCTCGGTACATAACAAAGCCATCCAAGATCAATAGCCCAATCAGTAGAAATACAGGTATGTTTACGATCAAATTGATCAGGAATAAACGCCATGATGTGCGTGACCAGCCGATCCGAAAGCCACTCCGAACAGTCATCTTGGTATCCGTTGCTTCATATTCATCCACCATGCGAATGACCGCGGTTTCTGAAACGTAACGGGCAATCGACATCACGATTCCCATAGTCAGCATGACCAAAATAAAGGCGGCACCAATCCAGATCAAGGTGCTTACCTCGCTCCTGGAAATACCGGCAGCCTGAACGCCTTCTTCAAATATTTTTTTGAATTCTTCGCCGGCTTCCTCAAAGGCTTTTTGGAAATCTTCCGAGAAATCCTCTGTCAGAGGCAACTCGTATTGTTGATTTTCACCATCGTATCGATAGCTACTGCCGCTATTTCCACTACCTCCGGATGAGCCGGCAGCGGTGAGTGCCAGGATCAGACCAAACACCCAGAGAGCTTTATAGCTCCATAAGATATGCCAGGAACGTTTTAAAATTTTTACGGGGTCCATTATTTTCTCCTTATTTTTTATACTTAGTATTCAATCTTGACCATGAGCTTGCTTCAGCTTTCAAGGGCTTGGCCGAGTCCCTGACGCTCGTGGCGCGCCCACCAGATCGCCATCCAACTGAGATAGAGCGTTGCAAGCGAAACTTGCCATACGATCTGAGGGATCGTAATTCTAGTGATCGCTTCTGCCATCTCAGCTATTTGCAGATTATTTCCGCTCAGGAAACCAAATTGTCCAAGTGCTGCTGACCAATACGTTTCTGGAGCTGAACCAGATACCAACCAGGTAGATGTGTCATTTAACACTCCAAGAGAGTTGGCAAAGGTTATTGCGCCACTGACCAGATTTGTCGTGCTGATAAACATCCATATCGCAATCAGCCCGATCGGGGCCAGCCACCAGCCAAATTCCAGCGCTTTTTCACGTATCGGGAGGGCTGGTTTTCGAGGCAAAAGTAAAGCCAGATCTGATGCGAAATCTTCCGGTGAGGGAAAATCTGGCAATGGTGCTTCCTGCAAGGTTGCTGAAAGATTTTCCAGTGACGTGTATTCTTCCTGACAGGTTATGCATTCAGTTAGATGCAACTTCACTTTTTGCAAACTTTTGCCGTGCAATTCGCCGTCCAGGTAGGGGCCAAGTTGTTCAAGGATATGATCAGACATGTTCAGCCTCCGCATAAGAGAAGAGATGCATTTTCAGTTTTTCTTTCAACAACTTACGTGCGTAATTCAAGCGTGACATAACTGTACCAATTGGAATATCTATTGTTTCAGCAATTTCCTGATACGAAAGACCTTCATATTCTCTCAAGACCAGAACGGCTCGGCTGGCATCCGGTAATGTGACAATGGCCTTGCGCACTAATTCTGCGCGCTCAGTACTCGCGAGCATTGATTCCGGACCAGGGCTTGGATCCATCAAAAAGTAGTCTTCGACAGCATCGGGCAGGATCCGTTTTTCTTTGCGCAGCATATCGATGGCACTATTGACCGCAATTCGATATAGCCAGCTCCGAAAAGATGCACGCGGCTGATAGGATGAGAGCTTTAGCCAGGCCTGAATAAAAGCCTCCTGTGCAGCATCTTCTGCAAGATGCTTGTTGCCGCACATCCGATAGACCACATTCAGTACACCCTGAGAATGGGTGCGAACTAATTCGCCATAAGCATTTCTATCGCCATTTTGTGCTTGGTTGACCAACGCTGTTTCGTTGATCTGCGTGCTTATCATCACTGCGAAAGATCCTTTCGAGAGAATTCTTGCTCTTTCTATACTCTTAACGCATATCATACTGTTTTTATTCGAAAACTGCTGCCTGGATTTGGAACTTATTGATGTTCACTTAAGTTGGTTAATTTTCTCTAAGTAAAACGTCCCGCAGGTTCCCGTGATTTAGATTTTAAAGCAACATAAACCTGCGGGACGCTCATAACCTGTTTATCTGAATATCAATAGTAAGAAAGCCCCTTCTCAGCAAATCTATTATTTATCTCTTTAATTTAGAGGTAGATCAGGAGTTTTTATGCCATGGATAAAAGGATTACTTTTAGGACTAATACTTGCTTTGGGAATAACCGCCTGTAGTCCAGGGACGGATCAGAAAGCGAAACCCTCTCAAAATGCCCCGCAAGAACCGACTGAGCAGGAACTGGTACCCTGGAACAGAAGTATATGGCTTAGATGATTAATTAGGATTTACGCAAAACACCTTTCTTTCTCGCAGCAATGCTCTGCGTTGCAGCATGTTTTCAATATCCCAACGCAGAGCATTGGGAAAAGGGCTATAAAAATGCGGAAGTCCTGTTAATGATTAGTTAGTTCTTAAAGGAAAAAAATTCGCCATGAGGCCACTCTTCTCAGGGCCTGAAAGAAAAGATGCCTCCACTGCAAACCGGTTACAAGTTTCGATCTCTTCCAGACTCATCCCCAGGACTTCATGGGCAATGCGGTACTCGTTATTCAGATTGGTTTCCAGGACTTCAGGGTCATCAGAATTGATCGTGACACGCACACCCAGATCAAAAAGCTGCTTGAGCGGATGGGATTCAATCGTCGGGACGGCGCTGGTCAGATAATTACTCCAGGGATTGACCTCCAGCGTAATGCCCTGCTCGATCACCATTTCGACCGCTTTCATATCCTCAATAATATGGATACCATGACCGATCCGGTCCGGGCTCACGGCTTGAATCGTTTCGATGACCGCTGACGCGGGCGTATCCTCCCCTGAATGGATCGTGATCCCCAAGCCCGCATCTTTGGCACGCAGCACTGGACGAATAAACTCGCTGATCGGGTGTTGGGCCTCACTATCAGCCAGATCGATGCCATGGATCAGTTCCCGATGACGAATAGCCCAGTCGATGGTTTTCTCGCAGGAATCAACCCCCATGCTGCGGGAGGTGATCGCGATCAATCCAATTGCCATCCCAAACGCTGATTTGGCCCTGGCTTTCGCGTGCAGCAGGCCTTCCAGAGCGGCATCCCAATCCAGGTTATGACCGCTAAAGGCCCAGTCCGGGGAGAAGCGCACCTCGAGCAGCCTGACATTCTGCAGGGCGGAATCCTCGAAGAATTCCCTGGCGATCCGCTCAAAGGCCTCCGGGGAGGCGATGCTCATTTGGGCGATATTGAAGGCCTCCAGGACAGCATCCAGGCTTTCCCACTGATCATACACCTTGACGTGCGGATCCAATCCTTCGATATCGTAGGCTGGCAACTCAAGGCCGTGCTCTCTGGCGATGTCAATGATCGTAGCTGTGCGGATGGCCCCTTCCAGATGGACATGGATTTCGGTCTTTGGGATCCCGTTATATTTTGGGTCGAAGTTTTTCATATCAAATTTCTTTCGCTTTATTGAAGAAAAGAATATTTAATCGTTTTTATTGATTATCACTTGATTGGCCCATCAGCCAGAGAATCACCCCACCCATGACCATGCCTGGGAACTGTGTCATGGGCCCAATAGCGCTGACCAAAATCCACCACCAGCCAACCTGGGGTAAATATCGGCGTAATACCAGCCAAAGAGGGATACCCATCACACCCCCGGCAATAATTGGAAAGAGGAATAAATTCAACATGAAGGAAATATCGGGAATAAGACTGGCAAGTACGCGCTCACTTAACAAACCGCCAACAAACCAGCCAAGTGCTGAGGCAATGGCCCATTGACCCCGTTCTGGAAAATGGCGACTTAATACCCACGCCTGCCCAATGCCCGAAAACGCGGTCGCAATATAGACATTGACTTCCCCAAATAGTATTTTTTCTAATCCCAATCCGGGGAAGAAACCGACGTTAGTCATAATCACAAAGAGCAGCCAAAATCGCCAACCGGCATAGGTGCGTTCTTTCTCTAAAAATTGCTTGATTTTATTCATCCAATTTCCTCCAAGTTTAACACTATTTCACTCCTTTTTCCCGCCCGGAACACCAATTTTAGCCCAGGCCCGGAAACTGCCGATAAGCAAGTGGAGAAAGTATTGATCCCGGTGATTTACTTTTTTCATTATACACCCTGTAACTAAAGAGCCAACAGTGACAATAATTGCTCTTTTTCCTCAGGGATGCCATCGCCAAGGCGAGCAGCCACAGTGGGGGTCCACCAGGCAACAAATTGCTCCTGGTTTTCCGGGCGTAGTTCAAAATAATGTTTCAGATAGGTTTTATGAAAAAGTCCGCGTCCAGCGCTTACCATCCGGCGGGTCATCGCAGGGGTGCCTGGTGGCAGATCACCAAGTTGCAAAATTAGAGAGCTTCGGGCCAGATCTGCCAAGGGATTGCCCATATTGGCGGTCGTCCAATCGATCGTCACCGCTCCACGAGTCGACATGAGAATATTATCCGGATGAAAGTCACCGTGACAAAGTTTATTGCCTGTTGGCAATTGCCGGACTGCATTGATCGCGGCCTCTTGTTTAGCTGGTGACAGGGCACTGGCAGACAAGATGCTTTGCTCCATAAGCTGCCGTTGTGTGGGGAGATTGTGGACAGTTTTTTCGTGCATGCTTGCATGTTCCTCTGCCAGGATGCGTGCAGCGCGGATGAGTATCCATGGCTTGGCGCTCATTTCAGCCAGCATTGGGATCCCATCTACACGTTCAAAAAGAATGCCATGCCGTCCTTCCACTTCAATAACCTCCCCCACCGCGGGAGTATTAACCCCGGTCTCAAAGGCGATGCGACTGAGGGAGGCCTCATTCTTTACCCAGGTTGAGGAACGGCCTTGATAAAACAATTTAAGCGCCTGATCATCACCCCACGCATATACCTCGGCTAATCGCCCCCGACCAATCAAAGCACCTTTCATCATCTACCTCCTCAAAAAAAGTACATTGTAAAGCTTAGTTTATTCCTATTTATTCTTCACAGAACACACGTGGCTGCTACAAGGTCCAATACCTTAGAAAAATCTTTACTCGAAGGGGCAATTTTTCGGAATATGCAGTCCGCCTGCGGCGGGGATAGAAATTTTGAAGATTTTGCGAAATTTATCTCTGTCATTGCGAGCTGCTTTTGCAAAGCAATCTCCCCTCCTCAAGAAGGAGATTGCTTCGGCGATAGAACTGCCTTGCAATGACGTGGTAATAAGGGTGGAATAAAGCCACTCATCTTATTGAAACTTACTCAATCACGATGCTGAACCAGTACGCGACCGCGCCCTGCTTCCAACTGACATGGATATCGATGACATATTCGCCGGGAGGAACCGCCGGAGACCAATCGATAATCTCAGCTGGAGACAGGCTCTCTGAAAAGATGGTTTCCCCAAAGAGTTCTTCACTGATCGAAATCTTGACTTCGTTGGGGAGAGGGGTATCAAATTGAAAACGGATCGGAGCGTTTGCGGGCAGGTGGGTTGTCTCATCAAAATAGGGTTCAATTGTATCCACGCAAATCGTAGCCCCGACGCCTTGATCCCAGCAATAGGAACTCTGAAAACCGTCCACCAGATCACCATCTGCCACCAGATAGACAAGCGGTGGGGAATCAAGATTGCCCCCGCAACTTGCCAAAAATATAACAGTCAGAACGATGAGCAATATCAGTTTTTTTGACATATTTTACTCCTGTGTTTCATCCATAAAGCTACTGGGAGCGATCTGCTCGTAGTGCCAATATTGACATAAGGAAGAGAAGTACCCCAATCACGATCATGCCACCCACAAAAAACACGGAAATAAAACCTGAGCGATAAGGGTTTTCTGAGAGAATCGTCGGGAGTTGGGCTGCGCCTGCGGCAATCGGCCAGAATAAACCCAAAAAGATATGGATGACAAACCCTCGGCGTAACTGGCGGCCAAGCCAGAACAAGCCCAATCCCTGTAAAGCAAAGATCCCCGCAATCACATAGGCCAGAACAAATACCGGCACTCCCGCTTTGGCAGGTTCACCCGTCGCAAAATCTTCCAGGGTGTGGGGAAGCGCAAAAAGGAACAGCAGAAGGGACAAGGTTACCACGCTCTTGTCCCAGGATATTCTTTTTACGTTGTTTCCAGTCATATTCTATTATCCCTTCTTTGCTGCTTGATTGGGCTGGGTTTTTTCTTTTGTGGATGAGACAGCCTTCTCCAGAATTTCAAGAAATTCATCCAAGGGTACGCGGTGGATCCGTGCCGCCCATTCGACTGTGACCGCTTTGGCAGCCAGCGCGCGGATGGAGTAACGACCGACTCTTTTGATCCCAAAGACTTCCATCACATCGGCGATATCACCATATTCCTTGAGAATATCTGCGACCTTTGTATTTTTGGTTATTTTCATTTTTTATTTTCTCCTAAATGGAAAACGCCATCTGTCAGGGAAAAAGATGGCGTTTGTGGACAGGGTATCAGTTCTTGGACTAAACCGGACTAATTTTACCTGATTGTAACATAATACATCTTATGTTAGAATATTTAGGCATACCTAAATATTATTTTAGCAGCAAGGAGTAAGATGAATTCCAAATTATCAAGAAGAGATTTTCTCAAATTAGGCGGCGTGGCCCTTGCCGGTGCAGCTGGCATGGGATCAATCAAATCCAAAAATGTATCAGCATCCACCAAAACACCTATGCCGCAGATACCGCATAGCGACGACTTTGGCCCGGGCGTTGTCGGCGAAGTCGATCACAAAGCAAATCGTTTTAATCCAACCGACCTGCTAAGCGATTTTGACTACGGCGTGGTGTCCACTCTCCCGAACGGCCAAACCCTGCGTGAATATGAAATTCTCGCGGCCAATCAAAATATTGAAGTCGTGCCCGGGATCGAATTCCCAGCCTGGACATATAACGGGCGCATCCCCGGCCCAACCATCCGCTGCACCGAAGGAGACCGGATCCGGATCAACTTCATCAACGGCAGTGATCATCCACACTCCATGCACTTCCACGGCGTCCATCCTGTAGAAATGGATGGGGTCCCGGGAACAGGCCCGGGCGGGTCCGTTGCGCCGGGGGGATCATTCGTCTACGAATTTGACGCCGATCCCTTCGGTATCCATCTCTATCACTGCCATGTTTTCCCGCTGGCCCGGCATGTTGCCAAAGGTCTCTATGGCGCTTTTATTGTCGACCCAAAAGGTGGCCGCCCCCCGGTTGACCAAGAAATGATCATGGTCATGCATGGCTTCGACATTGACTTTGACAATACAAACGACTTTTATGCCGTCAATGGGATTCCTTTCCATTATCAAATAAATCCCATCCAGATCAAGGTGAACGAAACCGTGCGCATTTACCTGGTCAATATTCTGGAGTTCGACCTGATCAACTCCTTCCACTTACATGCCAATTTTTTCAACTACTACCCCACGGGAACAAGCCTGACGCCCGCTGAATTTACCGACACCATCATGCAAACCCAGGCCCAGCGCGGGATTATTGAGTTCAGCTATAAATTCCCCGGCATGTACATGTTCCATGCCCACAATACCGAATTTGCAGAATTGGGCTGGACCGGCATGTTCGAAGTTATCCCTTAAAGGTGTGATATGACTGAAGAAAAAACAAACCGATTCACCATCCGAACCTTTGGCCTGCTACTGCTTCCGATCATTCTTTTGGCCGGAGTGATCTTCCTATTTCTTAGCACCGGTGGCGGGCTGGATCTTAAATCCGCAGCACCGGTTGAAGACCTGAATATTGAACGTTACACCCTCAGCCCATCCGAGATCGAAATCTACGTCCGCAATGCCGGGCCGGAAGCGCTCAATATCTCGACCCTCATCATCAATGACGCCGTCTGGCCCTTTAGCGTTTCTCCCAGCAATACAATTCCACGTCTCGGCCAAGGCACGATCCACCTTGAGTATCCCTGGGTATATGGCGAGGCCTATGGCATCACCCTTTTCACATCCAACGCAGTTGCCTTTGATGTAGAGATCCCGGTCGCATTCAGTACACCCAAACCAAGCAGCAGCACTTTCTGGAGCTTTGCGCTGATCGGCTTGTACGTTGGCGTCATTCCGGTTTTCCTGGGCATCTTCTGGTTCCCGGCTCTGCGCCTGCTTAGCCGACGCTGGATGATATTTTTAATGGCCATCACTGCCGGGTTGCTGATCTTTCTGGGCCTGGATACGCTGATTGAAGCCTTGGAAAATGCGGCGCATGCACCCGGTTCATTTCAGGGGACTGGCCTGGTCGGCATCGGCGCGGTGGCAACCTTCCTGCTCCTGGATGCTATCTCCAAAAAAGAAAGTCGCACCGGACGTAACGAATCCGAAAAACGTCTCTCTCTGGCCTATATGATCGCAATCGGGATCGGTATCCATAACCTTGGCGAAGGACTCGCCATCGGAGCGGCCTATAATATTGGAGAGATCGCTTTGGGCACATTTTTGGTGGTGGGTTTTATCATCCAGAATATCACCGAGGGATTGGGCATCATTGCCCCCGTCCTGCGCGACAGACCTGACATCCGCTCACTGATATGGTTGGGATTGATCGGCGGGGCGCCAGCTATTTTGGGTGCATGGATTGGCGGTTTTTCACCTTCTCCAACACTGGCAACATTATTCCTGGCTGTTGGCACAGGAGCCATTTTCGAAGTTGTCTATGAAATTGCCAAATTAATTCAGAAGGATACGGATAAGCAACCGATGCCGATGACCGTTTTCTCAGGAGTACTGACGGGGATGATGCTACTCTGGGTGACTGGATTGCTGATTAAGTAATGAAAACAATGACCAAAGGCATTTCTCAATCCACGCAGGATTATCTGAAAAATATCTACGAACTGACCGAGCAGGGTGCCTCTGCCAGCACCAACGACCTGGCAACCCGGCTGGGGATCGCACCGGCCTCGGTCACCGGTATGGTGCAGAAATTAGCTTCTGCAACCCCTCCTTTGGTTGACTACCGCAAACACCAGGGGGCAACGCTTACCAAAGAAGGTCAACGCGCCGCACTGGAAATTATCCGCCATCATCGCCTGCTGGAAACCTGGTTGGTGCAGACGCTGGGATTTTCCTGGGACGAAGTCCACGAGGAGGCCTGTCGTCTCGAACATGTCATCTCGGAAGACTTCGAAACCCGAATGGCAGCCGCTCTCGGACATCCCACTCGTGACCCACATGGAGAACTTATCCCGGGTGCCGATCTGCAAATGCCCGACGATGACAGCACACCGCTTTCATCACTGCGCCCACCACAGGATGCGACCATCATCCGCGTGAATGCCATTGATCCCGCTTTATTGCGTCACCTGGATGAGCTCGGGCTTATTCCCGGTGCAGATCTATCGATCAGCGCCCACTCTCCCTTCGACGGAAATATAAGTATCAAAGTTGACGACCGTGAATTTGTGGTTGGGCCAGCGATCAGCAATAACATCTTTGTAGAAATAGGCGGTTGAATATTGGTTATGATCGTCCCGCAGGTTCATGTTGCTCAAGGACCTGAAAAATGAGAACCTGCGGGACGTTTTACCAAGATAAAATTAACGAACTATAGCGGTAATCAAGAGTAGCAGCGACGTACGTCGCTTTTTTAAGAGAGGTGAATAGGAGATACGATGACACATCCACTGGTCACACAATTACGTTTTGCCCGCAGCGAGTTGATGCGGGGTCTGGAAGGGTTGACCACTGAGGAGGCTGAACACCGCTTTATGCCGATGAATTCCATCAGCTGGATGGTGGGACATCTGGCGAATCAGGAGCACGGTTATTGGATTAAATTGGCACAGGGGAAAAATATTGCGCCAGATCTAAATAATCTGGTTGGATACGGTAAACCTGCCAGCACACCCCCCTGGGATGAAATCCTGGAAACCTGGCAGCAGATCATCGCGGCAACGGATGAATACCTGGATACGATCACTGCAGCTGATTTGGATCAAAAATACGCCTGGAGAGATAAAGAGTGGCAGGAAGATATTGGCACATTGCTCTTACGGATCATCTTCCATTATTGGTATCATATTGGGGAGATCCAGGCTGTACGTCAGAATCACGGGCATACCACCCTGCCGGACTTTGTTGGGGATGATATGAGCAGCGTAAAGTATTGAGCAGAAAGATTTCCAGCAGGATCGCACCCAAACAGAAAATGCAAGCATTCGCTCAGCGAATAATTAACCAAACCCCGAAAAGCAACACACCGATCCCGGCCAACCGGGTCAGGCTGAGCGGACGTAACTCTGCGCCAAGTATCCCAAATTGATCCAGTAATGCGCCGACAATGAACTGCGAAGCAATCAGGATCGTCAGGGTGGTAACCAACCCCAGGCGGGGAGTGCTGTATCCGATTGTGCCAACGATGATCAGGCCGAGCACGCCAGCAGTTAAGGCGTACCAGGGGACACTCCTCCAGGCTGAGAGATTTCCATCCCGGCTAAGGAGCATCGCAAGACCGATCAATAAGCCGCCAGTCCCATAGGTAATAAAGACGCTTTCGAGGGTGCCAATACTCTTATCCATCATGCCCATAAATTGAGCCTGTAAAGTTATGGCAATACCGCCGATCCCGGCAAGGATGATCACAGGAATAAGGTTGGTCATTTGGAGATACCTTTCTTTTCTGGATACCAGATTATTAGTGACTGATCGTCTTTGAGAAAAGATGGATCACAATCACACCAGCTACGATCAACCCCATCCCGATAATGGCAGGTAAATCCGGGATTTCCTTATAAAAAATTGCCCCAAGAATAGCGATCAAAACAATGCCGATGCCAGACCAGATTGCGTATGTGATCCCGATTGGTATCGTTCGTAGCACCAGAGTCATAAAATAAAAAGCCACCCCATATCCAATGACAACAATCATGCTGGGAATCAGTTTAGTAAATTCTTCTGAGGCCTTTAATGCGCCCGTTGCTACCATTTCTGCTGCGATTGCCAGGGCCAGATAAAAATATGCCATATTTCTCTCTTTTCAATTTGATATCCATCCTAAAAATATCCCGTAGTGGCGACTTTAGTCGCTCTTTACGGCTGAAGCCGTTACTACAAAAGAATTTCAGGATAGGTTCTTATGCCAGAATTTCATTTTTACTTAATTCAGGTTTTCCCAACTGACAATATATTCGGTCAGCTCATCGGGAGTTTTGTCGAATTCATCCTCCATGACCCATTTTCCTCCCAGGCCCAACTCTTTCGCCGTCAACTCAAAGTGACACATGGCAATGCCCATATCCAGGCGCTGCAGGTCACACAGATCAAGAATCCGCTTGATCAGGTCCCTGCGATAACCGGGCGTACGCTGCAAATAGAAGCGCCAGAACTGATTATGCTTGAGGATCCGCCAGGGCTGCTTGTTGGAAGCTGAAGGTCCCACGCGCACCATTTCCAGCGCGGTGGCATATTCTGCAGCTTCGCTTTGCGATAAGGGCATTTCCAGATTGATGTTGGCGAAGAGCCTTTCCCAGGGCAGACGCCGATCAGAGCCTGCGGTTCGGCTGGCCACTCCCTGACGTTCTTGTCCGGAGACGATATATTCACCCAACGAAGTTACTGCTGGCATGGTCTCATTGGTAGATAAATTTATTTTTTTGGCAAATCTGCTTTTGGTAAATGTGCCGCCCAGCCAACAAGTCCCCAGATCGAGGCTGGTGGCAACCAGGATGATGGATTCCATCAGGTACCCGAAGTCTTCAAGATCATATTCTGCCGGGCTCATCGCGCCCACGATAAAGGCAGACGGATTTTTGATGAAGCCATAGGTCCCCAGCCCACGCAGGGATTTACTATCCATTTCAGTGGCGGCCAGCAAGTCAAAGCGCGGACGCGTTCCGAAGGGCCCGGGTGGCAACGCCTCGATATAGGCCTGAAGTTGCTCCCGTTTCCAGGCCTTGACCGGTTCCCGGCTGTAGTCCCGGCATGAAAAGCGCTGTCTGATAATTTCTGTGGTGGGATCATTAAATTTCAACATGCTGACGGGCGTCCTTTTACAATTAATCCAGCAAGATTAAGCTTCGGCCAGTTTTTGCCCCAAATTGAAGGCGCGCTTCATCAGTTCAGGATCTTTCTCCGCATCCCCGACCCCATCTGCTGTGCCATGGACGATTCCAACGATCTTCGCCCCAATATAGCGGAAGGTATCCTCGAGGGTGCGGATCGCGTTGATCCCGCCGGAATTATGCAAATCTGTATCACCATAGGTCAGGATGATGCCGATCTCCTTGCCGCCCAGACTATTGCCCTGCTCCGTTTCGAGGGCATATAAACGGTCAATTACCGCCTTGGCCTGGGCATTGATCGTGAAATAATAGATCGGGCTGGCAAGGACAATCGCATCCGCTTTCTCCAGCAATGGATAGACCTTCTGCATATCATCCTTGACGATGCATACACCGGTCTCCTGACAGACATCACAGGCATCGCAGGGCTGGATGTTCATATCATGGATCGACAGGCACTCAACATCGGCGCCCATTTCTTTGGCTCCGCCCACCAATTGATCGGCCAATGCATTGCTATTTCCATTTTCACGCGGGCTGCTTTTCAAAACCAATATCTGCTTGCTCATAGTACCCCTCTATCCTGAAAGAAAAAAGAAAAATGCACCCGTCCCGCAAACAAGCAAGCTGACCAGGGCAATAGCGATAAGGATCAAACGGGAACCGCCTCCACCCATCTGGATCGCAGATTTTTGCTGGGAGAGCGGTTTCGATTTTCGGAGCTCGGTCTCATCCCAAACAGGCCTTGCCTCCGGATGGGAGGGGTGCAATCTGCTCTCAAAATCGGGCATCTCCGAGATGACCCCCAGCTTCTTGAGCATGGACATGCCTTTCTCCAAATTGATGCGCTGCTCTTGAGTCATCTGACTCAATCCACTGACATGCTTCCCGTCCACAAGGACATTGGTGGAAGCGGCTTTGATGATATTGCTGACCACATCCCCCTGAAAGATATCGGGGATGCCGTCCTGATTTTCATCCTTGAAGGCCGCCATCAACTGCTCGTAGGCCTGCCGCTCAGTGGCGGGCATTTCGGCGATATCATGATAGGTCTTGCCGTTGAATTCGATTTTGGGCATGAGCTTCTCCTTTTTTAGCAGGGACTTTATCTTACTGGCTTTCTCAAGAAAAAGCAAAAACCTTCCGAGACTTCCCCCTCGGTAGGTTTTTTTGATCCTTTCAAAAAAGGTGACTGTCATCTTTGAGATGACAGTCACCTTCCCATACCCCACTCGGATGCGGGCCTGTGCGGCAAAATCGTTATGGGTCTTGCTATTGATGGCTTTATCTTAACGGCTTCCCCAATGAATACAATCTTCCCAATCTTATTTCTTTCTCTTTGACATCCTAAAGTTATTACATCTGTCATATTCCATTTTCTGAATATGTCGTAGAATATATTCGAGAGTTCGAATATGAAACAACCAATAACACTCTACACACAAATTAGCAACCTGCTAACAACCATAGGTAATCCTGTGCGCGTGCAGATATTGCTCGCCATCGGCACAGGAGAGGCCTGCGTATGCCATCTCGAGTCCTTACTGGAGTTGCGGCAGGCTTATATTTCACAACAATTAATGATTCTGCGAAAGCAAAAAATCATCAATTCGCGGCGTGAAGGTAAATATGTTTATTACCAACTTCTAAACCCCGAAATAGTGGGGATTATCCAGAAAGCGGGTGAGATTGCCGGCGTACAAGACGATACACTTGCCATTCAAAATCCTTCCAACTGCAAATGCCCAAAATGCAAGATGGAAGAAAATATCACCTCCAGGAATTCATCGGATAGAGGAAAAGAGTAAGAGGATTTTATGGATATAGTAGGATATTCCCTGCAACTCATCAACAGCGGTCTCGGCAACCTGGCTGCATATTTGGCAGCACATGTACTTTTGTGCCTGCTGCCGGCTTTTTACATCGCCGGAGCGATGACAGCCCTGATCCCAAAAGAAACAGTCACCCGTTATCTGGGGCGGAACACCCCCAAGTTCATTTCATACCCCGCAGCTGCCGCAGCGGGTTTCCTGCTGGCAGTCTGCTCCTGTACAGTCATTCCGCTTTTCGCAGGTATCTACAAAAAAGGTGCTGGTCTTGGACCTGCGATCACCTTCCTCTTTGTCGCGCCTGCGGTCAATATCCTGGCCTTATCGTATACCGGCACCGTCCTTGGCATGGACCTGGCTATCGCCCGTTTATTGCTCTCCCTGACCTTTGGGGTTGGTGTGGGCATTATCATGGCACTTATTTTCCGCAAGGAAGACGCCGAGCATGACAAGGCTACCGATGCATTGTTCGCCGGGCAGGCTGCCATGCGTCCCACAGCGATCATATTCTTATTGGTTTTGGTCACCCTGCTCATCACTGGCACCTTTCAGATCAACTTTCTCAAGCAGACCTTTGCGGAGATTTCCCTGCCTGTCCAGGGTATCGACACCTTCCAGGATTTTCTATCCCGTTTGGTCCCCTTCGATCCGTCCCGGGGAGAAGAGGGGGTGACAGCCCAGGGCGCCACCCTGATCGGGATGTTGATCCTGATCGGATTGACATCCTGGAAAGGCGTTGACCATATCCATGAAGGTTTCAATATCTGGACCTGGATTTCCACCGGATTGGTCGGTCTAACCTTGCTCATCGCTGCCCTTGGCATGGCTCCACACAGTGATGGGTTGACTTTGCTCCTGACGGGCAAGTTTTTCGGGGTACTACTATCTGTTGTCATACTGGGTTGGATGATTAAAACCCAATTGACTGAAGCAGAAACACGCGATTTCCTGTGGGAGTCATGGAAGTTCGTCAAGCAGATTTTCCCGCTCTTGATCGCAGGTGTTTTTGCCGTTGGCATCATCCGTGAATTGATCAAACCCGAGTGGATCCAGGCTGTTGCCGGGCAAAACACGGTCTTGGGAAATTTTATCGGCGTAGTCTTCGGCGTATTCATGTATTTCCCCACGCTGGTCGAAGTGCCGATTGCGCAAATGTTCCTCGCACTGGGTATGCATCGCGGCCCCTTGTTGGCTTACCTGATCTCAGACCCCGAACTCAGCCTGCAAAGTATCCTGATCACGGCTGCCATTATCGGGAAGACCAAAGCCTGGACTTACGTGGGCTGGGTAGCACTCTTCAGCACGCTTGCTGGACTCCTTTATGGGCTTTGGGTGGACGGAACGGGTCTTGGTTTTGTTGCACTCTATCTGGCAGTTTTTCTGATCGCTTTATCTGGGATCATGTGGCTGGTCAATCGCAAGAGCGAAAAGACCGCTTTAGCTGCATAAAATGTACACTAATTAATTATGGAGAAACCTATGCTCACAATCAAAGTTCTTGGCTCAGGATGCGCAAATTGCAAACGCGTTGAGCAAATAACCCGCAAGGTGGTTACTGAAATGGCATTGGATGCGGAAGTCATTAAAGTGACCGATTACAACGATATCATGGAATACAATCTGCTCTCCACGCCGGGACTGGTTATCAACGAGACTGTTGTCTGCGCTGGACGCATTCCAACTCCTGCGGAAGTGACCACCTGGCTGACAGATGCGCTGGAGATCGCCTGATATTGAATGCCTTTCTTTAGACCAGAAAGTTTCAGTAAGAAATCAAAAGGTTTCAGTAGAGTGACTAAAAAGTTTCAGTAAGAAACAAAAAAGTTTCAGTAAGGAAATTCAATAAGCCACCAAGGAATTTCAATAAGCCACCGTGGATTTTGGGAAATCCACGGTGGCTTATTGAAAAAGTCCCTTTTTGACACTGCTCTAGCCGCCGTCCTCGGCGGCGGGGACGCCGCCGGGAGCACTTATGCAAGAGGTCTATTGGATATCTGGAAGGGGTTGAAACGAGCCTAGAGGCGTTTGAAAAGATGTATAGATATGTTTCCAAAGATGTATAGGCATGTTTTGAAAGATGTTTAGATAAGTTTCTAAGGATATCCTAAGAGGGTTTACCACCAAGATCGTGATAGGTCTTGCTAAGGGATTGAGCGGGGCTAAAGCCACCTGCTCAGTGCATGAAAGTCCGTTGGACTGGGTTCTAGCCCGGCAGGGCTTCCATGAATTGAGCAGGGGATTAATCCCCGTGCGATGCTCCAAAAAAGGAAAAGCCTTCCAAGACTTGGGTGATCCTGGAAGGCCTTTTTTGATTCTATCACCTGCCAAACGCTGGCCTTCCAGGTTGGTTCTCGACAGTTTCAGTAGTGAGACCAGAATGTTTCAGTAGAGAAACTAAAAAGTTTCAGTAAGAAACCAAAAAGTTTCAGTAAGAAACAAAAAAGTTTCAATAAGAAACAAAAAAGTTTCAGTAAGGAAATTCAATAAGCCACCAAGTATTTTAAAAACAGACAGTTGGACGATTGCCCAACCATCTGTTTTCGTAAAAATCTGTAGGGCTAATCCGCTACGGGGACTTCAGTCTGGTCATCGGGATGCTCATGGTGCCAGATTTCGATCATCTCGGCGAGGTCCTTGTAGATATTGTCGTTAAATTGGATTGCTTTCTTCTCCATTATTCAATATGTTCAAATTTACTAGGGGGCAGGTTACGAAACTCAGATATTTTACCGTTCAAAGTTTCTATGGTTTCTGTAATCAGCCAATCCATACTCATAAATTCGGCAAAAATCCTATTGAAAAGGTGTTTCCCTATACCTATTTTGGCAGGAGGATTATGAGGAGGCTGTGGTTTTTCGATAAAAAGATAAGGTTCTTCTTTTTCATGTAAAAATTCAACACCAAAACCCATAGATTCAATTTTTTTCTGTACTACGCCAGTATCTAACACAACACCAAGAATCAACTCTCCTGTACAAAAGAGATATAAAGTTTCAGGATCAACAATTGATAATGTGGGGGGAAAGTATACTAAATCCTTATAAACGTATTTGTTGACTTGTCCCACAATAAATTCCCCAACGCAATGCTTTGCGATTTTCTCAATAAGCCCCCGTACTTTCTCAATAGTAGGATTAGAAATAGAAAAATAATATAGTCCTTTTTCTATTTCCCTATAGCATTTCCCCTGCACTCGACCACTCTGAAGAACAGCATTTACTTCATCAACAAAAAAAACACCTTTTGTTGTAGTTGCAAGTCTTGTAAATGGGGTATCTAATCCGTATAGTGTATCCGTGTAATCCCTATCAAGATAATTTAATATTTTTTGTATCTTTTCAGCTTGTCTTAATTCTCTCTTATTACCTCGTTTTTGAGATTTTATTTCAAATATAAGAGGAGGGGCGGTGCTAGGAATAGCGTTATGAAACACAGTAATATCGCCATGCCGCATACAATTGCTTAGATCGTTAAGAAGAGCCAATGTATCTGGTCTCTTTTGAATTGCTCTAAATATTTTCCTTTCGCGTTTCGCCCCTTTTTTTCCAGAAATAAAACCAGGAGATTCTTTTTTCAAACCAAGTGGCTTTAGGCTCCATCGATCAATGAGTGAAAATGCAAGAGCATCTCCTACCCAACGAAAGATTATCAATATATCTTGATAGCTTTTAATCTGACTTTGAAAAATTTCAATATTTATTTTTGTCTCTCGAACTTTACTCTTAATTAGGCAAATTTCCGGTGAGCCCAAGATGGCTTTTAACTCTTTAATTCTTTTACGGTTTTGCCTAATTTGTCGTTCTACATAGGATATTCTTTTTATTAATATTTCTTGTATTTCTAAGAATTCGTTAGCATGCTTAAAGGGATCGTCTTTAATTATATTTACCAAGCTGAATAATTTTAGCAGAGTGCTTTTGTAATACACTAACATGCATATCCTATTAATTAGACGGCAGCCCCCTGCTGCCGCCTTCTCTTTTATTTGATTCTGCGAGGCGCTTCTTTTGCGCCGAAGCAGTCTTATGTTCGAGGAGATTGCTTCGCTCCGCTCGCACAAGTGCCCTTCAGGGTAAATTCAGTTTTATAGTTTAGCAAATCTAGAAACCACCACCGCCGCATTCGGCAGAGTTATTAATCATCAGGAAGTAATTTCTCCAGAGCCTTCAAAAGTTCTGGCACGCTAACTGTTGCAGCATGCCAAACCCGATCAGTCATAATTGTCCCGTAATCATGCGCCAAGACATTTCGTTGGCCGATAATTTGTGCCCACGGAATATCAGCGTGGGATTCCTGAAATTCTCCAGAAATATGATTTGCCGCTTCGCCAATGACCGTCAATTGCCGTTCTATCGCATAGCGTAGTTGCTTGTTTTTCTCAAATTTTGCGTGAGAGATACCTTTCATAAATTCTGTAATCTCACGAGCAGCTTCACGCATATCCCAGAGATACGTTAAATTTTGCTTTTCAATCGGCATAAAGCACCTGTGCTGTTTTCAGAATTTCTTCACGTCTATAAGGATTACGCAAGCTGTCTTTTTCAACCACGTCAACTGGGCGTCCATAAATATCTTCTAACTCGATTTGCATTTGGGCAATCTCAAAGAGTCCGATTTCTGCTTTTTTTGCAAAGACGACCAAAACATCTATGTCACTTTGCGCGTTGAAATCATCACGCAAAATAGAGCCAAAGAGGGAGAACTCTACGATTTCCCAACGTTGGCAAAATGCTATAATTTTTTCTTTAGGGACGGAGATTTTTTCTTTTTTCATATTAACCTCGCGGAAAAATTATAGCATGAACCCAACCAAAAAAGGCGGCAGCCCCTTGCTGCCGCCTTCTCTATTCTATGATTCTGCGAGGCGCTTCTTTTGCGCCGAAACAGTCTTATGTTCGAGGAGATTGCTTCGCTCCGCTTGCACAAGTGCCCTTCAAGGTAAATTCAGTTTTATAGTTTAGCAAATCTAGAAACCACCACCGCCGCGTTCGGAAGGGTGGCCTTATCACCGGTTTTCATCTCGGCGGGAATCGGGCTGGCCTTCTTTGGCGCGCTCTGGTAAATAAAGATCGGGGTATCCTTCTCCGCAAATTTGAGCGGCAGATAGGCCTGGCCGGTTAAGTAGCCCTGCGCATCGACGGCGCAGGAGGTCACCCAACCGATGACCTTGCCACGTTTATCCAGGACGGGATCGCCGTTATGGGCCATCCGAACACCCTTCTCGGTGAAGGTGAATCTCGCCACAACGCCCTTTCGTTCTTTCTCATTGGCGAGATAGGCCTCGCGTCCGATGAAATAGGGTTTATAGGTCTTGACGTAGGAGCCAAATCCGCCTTCGGCGACGCCCAGATCGGGCTGGCCCAGTTGACCAGAACCAAGTCCCATTTCGTGACCGTAAAGCGGCAGACCAAATTCGGTCCGCAGGCTATCGCGGGCGCCCAAACCGATCGGTTTGACGCCGAATGGCGCGCCAGCTTTCAGGACAGCGTTCCAGAATTCAGCCGCACGGTCGGGATGTACGAAGAGTTCAAAAGCCATTGCTTCGCCGGTATAGCCGGTGCGGGAGACGATCAGGTCGAATGGCTCTCCTGAGCCTGCCTGTCCCCGTGAGGGGGTCGAAGGACCGACGACTGCGTCGCAGAGCTGTGTCCGTTTGAGATTCATGATATTCGCGCGGGTATCGTCATCGACGCCCATCGCGAGCAGGATCTCGCGCGAGCGGGGGCCCTGAAGGGCAATATCCACCCGCATGGCGGAACCAGCTTTGGGATCGCGCAGGTTGCGGATCTCGGCGTTATACCCAAAGGTCCGCACCCAGGGATAGGCATTATCGATCTTGACCTTCCCATCCCGGACAGATTCCAGCCAGGTGCAATCCTTATCATCATTGGAGGCATTCACCACCACGAGATAATCATCCCAGCCGCGTCTGTAGATCAGGGTATCGTCGATCACTTCGGCATCAGGGGTCAGGAAATGAGAATAGAGCGAATTGCCGGGAGCAAGCCCGCCGACATCGTTGGCGCAGACCGTATCCAGGAAGGAGGCCGCATCTTCGCCGCGGACATCGTAAACACCCATATGGGCCACGTCGAAAAGACCGGCAGCCTGACGGGTGGCATGATGCTCTTCCACCACGCTCGAATACCAGACCGGCATTTCCCAGCCTGCAAAGGGGATCAATTTGCCGCCCAGCTCCTTATGTGCATCGTAAATCGGGGTGCGCTGGAGGGGCGGATCAGCGGGTTCCTCCCATTTGAAATCGGGAAGCGCCTCGCGGGTTTTTGCATCAAGCTGGTTAATGCCGAGGAAGAAGGGCTTGTCGATCTCTTTGCTGCCTTTCTTCCATTTTACAGGCTTGGCATCCGATTCGGCCACAACGAAGGGCCCGGGCACACGGCTGGGGGTGAAATTTCCGTCTTTGCTGATATTCAGGGAGACATAGCCATCCGAGAGATCCCGCAGCCAGGTGGCAACAAGGGTGGCCTCTTCTTCCGGGACGCTCAGACGGTACGATTCGCTCGTGACCCGGGTCAGGGTTCCCTTTACGATCCCATTCGGGGTGTGGAGGATGGTCGGCGCACTCTTTTTATTACGCAGGGAGGAAAAATCAGCACCGAGGGCATAATCCAGTGCCTGCCGGACCTGTCTGCCTTTCAGGTCATATACAGCCCAGCCATCTTTGGCCTTGGCCTTATCATCAATATAATAAAAGTGGGGATAGCCACTGTCGATCGGCTCAAAATCCATCCCTGCTGCAAGGGCCAATTTGCGGATGCGCAGTTTGGCATCATTTAACAATTCAAAATCGATATTCGCGCGGCGTTGCGGTTTGCGCTTCTTGGGCACATCCATGAAATAGGGTTGGCAGCCGAGCAGTACATCGGCGATGACATCAGCCAATTCCCGGGATTTGGCCTCATCAAAACCACGCTGCGTGATCCAGGGCGTACCGAGACGAATCCCGGAGGGTGCCAGCGCCGATGTATCACCGGGAATGGTATTCCGGTTGACGACCAATCCGGCAATATCAAGAATACGGGAGGCCATATCACCGCTCAGCGTTGCCCCATCGGGTCCTTTGATGGTGGTGCAATCAAGATTGATCAGATGGCAATCTGTGCCACCAAAAGGCACCTTCAATCCGCGTTTCTGGAATTGATCCACCATCGCTATGGCGTTGTCGATCGTCAATTGCTGGAGTTTTTTATATTGCTCTGTTTTGGCAACTTTGAAAGCCGTGGCAAGTCCCGCAAAAACATTGATATGGGGTCCGCCCTGCTCGCCGGGGAAAACGGCCCGGTCGATGGCGCTCGAGATTTTTGGGCTGGTGGTCATCAGGATTGCGCCACGAGGGCCATGCAGGGATTTATGCGTGGTCGTCATCACCACATCCGCGATACCGATCGGTGAAGGGACAACCCCGGCCGCTGTCAGGCCACCGATATGGGAAATGTCGGTCAGCAGATAAGCGCCGACCTCATCCGCGATCGCACGGAATTTCTTCCAGTCAGGCACCCATGAATAGGAGGAGAAACCAGCGATGATCATCTTTGGTTTATGCTCAAGCGCCAATTCACGGACGACATCGTAGTCGATCTTCTCGGTCTCAGCATCGATCCCGTAACTGATGATATTGTAGTATTTCCCGGAGCGATTGACATGTGAACCATGCGAGAGATGCCCGCCATGCAGCAGATCCATGCCCATCACGGTATCGCCGGGTTTGACCAGCGCATGGTAAACAGCGTTATTGGCGGGGCCACCTGAAAGCGCCTGCACGTTGACGAAGATCTCGTCGGCAGTGACCCCGTTTGCGGCGAAAACCTCGGCGGCCCGTCGTCGGGCAAGGGCCTCGATCGTATCGGCATATTCGACACCCTTATAATAGCGCGGGTCAGAATAACGGCGGTAATGTCCCAGGCGTGCTGGGTAATCAAAAATTTCACCCTCAGTCATCTGGCGCGTATCCTCGTCGGGATAGCCTTCCGCGTATACATTATGGAAAGAGGATCCCAGGGCCTCGCGCACAGCAAGTGGGGCCTGGCTTTCAGAAGCGATCATGATCAGCTTGCGGACCTGGCGTTCGGCTTCGATCTCGGTCAGTTGGTGAACGTCCGGGTCGAGGTCGGCCAATGAGCCGCGGAAAAGAAAATCGGTCATCAGAATCTCCGTAAAATAGGGTGATTTGGGTTAATAGAAGAAAATGTCAATTTGTCAGACATTTATGTATAAATTGTAGAACGGGAAGGGTCGCGGGTCAAGTAGCAAAAGGCATATTAAAAATGAAAAGGACAGACGCTCGCCTGTCCTTTTGTGAATCTTATATATTCCCCGCATTCTACGTCAATTAATCAAAAAACCCACAAAAACAACCTATTCAGCCTGAAAACTCAAAGGTTTCGTCAAGTTTGGTTTTCACCCAATGGGTGAAAGAAAAAGCGATTGGATCAGCTGACTTTTACGCTCCTCGCATGTTAAAATTGAAGTAAATAAAATAGCAACAGCGAAAAGGGACTTAATTATGATCAATAAAATTGATTTTGCAGCCAAGAATCTGACATCAAATGCAGGCCTATTTCTTTTGCTCGAAAATGCAAAGACCAATGGTATTTTTGAACTGATTGACGCCGATCTGGTTTTTGATAATGAATCAACCAACAAAATCAAGATGAATCATGTAAAAACAATGCTCTGCGGCCATTTTATTGGAATTGATAAATTGGAACGGCTCAAACTCCTGCAAGGGGATCCACTGGTTAACGAGTTTGATATTTCAGTGAAGGAACCTGAAACGGTATCCAGATTTTTAGGCAACTTCACCTATAAAACAACACAAATGTTCAGAGAAATCAATTTCAAAGTCTTCAAAAAGCTACTTTGTAAAAGTAAGCTAACATCGATCACAATCGATATTGACAGCAGTGTTATCAGCGTAGAAGGCCATCAAGAAGGTGCAGCGAAGGGCTATAATCCAAAAAAACTGGGCAACCTTTGCTACAACATCCAGTTTGCTTTCTGTGACGAACTTAAGGCATACATCACTGGTTTTGTGAGAAGCGGCAATACCTATACAGCCAATGGCGCAGCTGAAATGATCAAAGAAATCGTTGCCAATATCAAAACGGAAGATTTAGAGATCCTGTTCCGAATGGACAGTGGTTATTTTGATGATGACATTATTGCAACGATAGAATTACTGGATTGCTCGTATTTGATCAAGGGGAAAGAATATTCAACACTGGCTTCACAAGTAACTGATCCATCTATTTTATTTGTAAAAGGTGAAGAGGGCAGGGAAACTATTGAGCTAGTTACGAAACTAAACACATGGGACAAAGACAGAAGGTTTGTAGTCTCTCGCATATTGAAACCAGAAAAGGACAGGGCACAATTATCTCTCTTAGAAGGCGACGAATACGAATACTTCTTCTTTGTGACCAACACTGAACTGCCTTCAGAAAAAGTGGTCATTTCATACGAAAAGCGCGGCAACGCTGAGAATTACATCAAGGAAGCCAAGTATGATATGGCGGTTGGACATCTATTACTGAAATCGTTTTGGGCAAATGAGGCAGTGTTTCAAATGATGATGCTTTCATACAATCTGTTTTT